>WYEB01000167.1_pt1 | contig 26122 bp, 29 predicted proteins | sample 6343061 | NCBI WGS metagenome assembly WYEB01 (sample SAMN13812332, study PRJNA600296) | hot springs metagenome | biome: ENVO:00000051; feature: ENVO:00002007; isolation source: sediment sample from Evening Primrose shelf | place: USA: Yellowstone National Park, Evening Primrose Hot Spring ... | reverse complement strand
TGGGGGAGATACCCGCAGGCGCAGAGGAGACTTTTGAACTTCCAAAGGGCTGTGCAGTTAAGATCTTTACAGGGGCGCCTATCCCAAAGGGTGCCACTGCGGTGGTGCCAGTAGAATACACCGAGGCAAAAGACGGAAAGGTTTTAATAAAGGAGACCTTCAAAGAGGGGGCAAACATAAGAAGAAAGGGCGAAGAGCTAAAGGCTGGAGAGGTAGTCCTACAAAAGGGAACCATTTTAAGACACTATGAGGTGGGTCTTTTGGCTTCTTTAAACAAGGTTCAGGTGGAGGTATCAAGAAAGCCAAGGGTTGCAGTGCTATCCACCGGAGACGAGATAAAGGACTTGGGAGAACCCATCACAAAGCCTTCCCAGATAAGAACATCCAACGGCTACACCCTTATGGCGGGCATCTCCCTTGCAGGGGGAGAACCCCATTATCTTGGCATAGTTCCCGATGAGCCGGACAAACTGAAAAAAGTCCTTTCTCAGCTTGAAGACTACGATGTTTTTATAACCACCGGCGGTGTGTCTATGGGAGATAGGGACTACATAAAAACCCTCGTGGAAGAGGTGGGTGTAAAGGTGCATTTTCATAAAGTCCGAATAAAGCCCGCCAAGCCTATACTTTTTGGCACCTACAAAGAGGGCAAAGGGCTCTTCTTTGGCATCCCGGGAAATCCTGTCTCCTGTGCTATAGCCTTTGACCTCATAGTAAAGCCCGCCCTCTTGAAGATGCAGTCCGCCAAGGATTATATGCCCAAAACTCTTTGGGCAAAGCTAAAAAGGGACTTTTCCCGAAGGGATGCAGAAAGAAGAGAGTTTGTTAGGGCGTTCCTGAGCCTCGAGGAACAGCAGCTTGTCTGCGATTTTTCCCCAAAGCTCCAGTCCCATATGCTCACATCCTACGTGGGTGCCAATTGCTACATGGTAGTTAAGGAGGGTGTTAAAGAGCTCAAAGGGGGAGAATTGGTAGAAGTGGTGCTCTTCTGATAAAATTTTTACCGATGGGTTTGAAAATATACAACACCCTTAGCGGAAAGCTTGAAGAGTTTGTGCCCATAAATCCTCCGGAGGTAAAAATATACGTCTGCGGTGTGACGGTCTACGATGACTCCCATGTGGGACATGGCAGGAGCCTCATCGTTTTTGATGTCTTTAGGAGATACCTTGAACATTTGGGATACAAGGTAAAGTTCGTCAGGAATTTCACCGATGTGGATGACAAGATCATAAACAGGGCAAAGGGTGAGTGCGTGCCCTTTATGACCATAGCCAACAGATATATAGCCAGCTACTACGAGGATATGGAGGTTATAGGTGTAAAGCCGGCGGATGTGGAGCCCCGCGTCAGCGAACACATCCCAGAGATCATAGAGGTTATATCCAAGCTTATTGAGAAGGGCTACGCCTACGAATCGGGTGGAGATGTGTATTTTTCTGTGTCTGCCTTTTTGGAGTATGGTAAACTTTCCAAAAGGAACCCAGAGGAGTTGGAAGTAGGTGCGAGAATAGAGCCCTCCGAGAAGAAGAAAAACCCATTGGATTTTGCCCTGTGGAAATCCGCCAAGGCGGGAGAACCTGCGTGGGATTCTCCGTGGGGTCCCGGAAGACCAGGGTGGCACACCGAATGCGTGGCGATGATCTTCAAGCACTTAGGGGAGACCATTGATATCCATGCAGGAGGGCTTGACTTGGTCTTCCCTCACCATGAAAACGAAATAGCCCAGGCGGAAGCTTGCACTGGAAAGCCCTTTGCCCGCTATTGGATGCACAATGGACTGGTCACAGTAAGTGGGCAAAAAATGTCCAAATCTTTAGGCAACTACATTACCCTAAAGGAGGTCTATTCCAAATACCATCCGGATGTGCTAAGGCTCTTGGTCTTATTTACCCACTATAGAAGTCCCCTGGACTTCTCTTGGGAAAAGATGGAAGATACAAAGAAGGCTTACGAGAGGCTAAAAAGTGCTATCACAGACCTGGAGCTTTTAAAAAACTTGCCCATAGAAGAGAGTTCTGGAACCCATCCCCTCTTTGAAAAGGTAGAGGAAACGGAGGAGAAGTTCTTTGAGGAGCTGAGCCAAGACTTCAACACTCCCGCCAGTCTTTCCCATCTCTTTGGTCTGGTCTCCGAGCTAAACAAAATAAAGAAAACCGCCTTTGAGAGAAAGAGTATAAGCTCTAATGAGCTTTCCGCCTATGAATATGCGGTAAGCTCCCTCTTGAAGCACACAATTGGTATCTTTGGCATATTGGAAGAGCTAAAGCAAGATGAGTGCGTCAGAGAAAGGAGGGAAGAGAAAGGCTTTGAAGGGCAAAAGGTGGATGAAAGGTTGTTGGAGCTTTTGGTGAATGTTAGGGAAAGGGCAAGAAAAGCAAAGCATTACGATATATCCGATTACATAAGGGAAGAGTTGGGCAAGCTTGGAGTTATTCTGGAAGACACGCCGGCGGGCACAAAATGGAAACTTCAACGATAATATTAGACGGCAGAGAAGTATCCGAGAAGATCAAGGAGAGCATAAAAAGGGAGGTGGAGTATTACCTTCAAAGGGGCTACAGGGAACCTTCCTTGGCGGTTATATTGGTGGGCGAGGACCCGCCCAGTTTGGTCTATGTGGGAAACAAAAGGAAAGCCTGCGAAAAGGTGGGTATAAGGTCCCTCTTTTACCATCTTCCTTACAAAACCAACCTGGAGGAACTTTTGGAGCTTATCGCAGAACTGAACGCAAGGGAGGATGTGGATGGAATACTGGTTCAGCTACCCCTTCCGCCCCACATACCCATGCAGGAGGTAATCTTAGCTATCTCTCCAAGGAAGGATGTGGATGGCTTTCATCCGGAGAATATGGGAAGGCTCTTGGGAAGGCTAGAAGGTGGCTTTATTCCATGCACACCCTTGGGCATAGACCTTTTGCTCAAACACTATCAAATAGACCTAAAGGGCAAGGATGTGGTCATAGTAGGTGCTGGTTTTATTGTGGGAAGACCTCTTAGTGCCCTCATGCTCTGGAGGGATGCTACCGTCAGCGTGTGCCACATTCACACCAAGGACATAAAAAAATACACCACCCAAGCGGACATACTCGTCTCCGCTACTGGGGTGCCCCATCTGATAAGGGAGGATATGGTAAAAGAGGGTGCGGTAGTTATAGATGTGGGGATAACTAAAGTAGGAGATAAAATTTTGGGAGACGTATGCTTTGAGGAGGTGAAGGAAAGGGCTTCCGCCATAACGCCCGTGCCGGGTGGTGTGGGACCCATGACTGTAAGTGCCCTCCTTTTGAACACACTCCAAGCTTACAAAAAAAATGTTAATAAAGGTTAAAGCCAAGCCAAAGGCAAAAGAAGAGTATGTGAAAAGGCTCGGAGAGGACTTTTATGAAGTGGCTGTAAAAGAGGCACCAGAAAAGGGTAGGGCAAACGCAAGAATAGTAGAGCTACTCTCAAAGTATTTTGGAGTTAGTAAGGACAGAATAAGGCTTTTAGCTGGAGAGACCTCAAAATCAAAACTATTCCAAATATTAGGAGAAGAAAACCAACCTTAGCATCCAACCTGTTATAAACTGAAAGAGAACAATAAGCAGTCCAAAGAGGGCTAAGAGTATGCCCAACTTTCTGGGTCCTTTAGCCTTGAGCCAGAAGTATATAAAGCTCAGGAAGGAAAACACAGTCAGAAATATACCGTTCCATTTGTGAGGGAAGCCCCACAGAAAGGGCATTTTTGAAACCACCAACGGATTGCTTGCCGCTTTAAAACCAAAGATCACTGTAAAAACCAAAAGGACAGAAAGAAGGGCGTGTCCATATAAGGCATACCTACGAAGGTCGTTTCTTCCAAAGAGAAAGCCCAAAATGTACATAGAGAACACCGCAATAGCTAACAGGATGGCAGGATAGGAAAAGAGCGGATGTAGGATCATGATAACACCTCCGAATTTATTTTAAGTTATTTCTTCCTCCGAGTAAGAAACTACCACCCTCGCAGGTCTTAGAACCCTATCGTGAAGGTAATAGCCCTTCCTTAATGTCCTCAGAACGGTGTTGGTGGGATAGTCAAGGGAGAACTCTCTATCCACTGCCTCTGCTAAGTTTGGGTCAAATTCCTTACCCTCTAACTCTATAGCCCTTATGCCGTGCTTTTCTAACACGCTTAAAAATTGTCTGTATATTAACTCGATCCCTTCTCTTAACGCATGGACGCTTTCCGCTTTGCTCTCAAGAGCCCTCTCCAGATTGTCCAAGACCTCCAAAACATCCAAAGCTAACCGGTCATGCCCGTATTTTCTAAATTCCTCTATATCCCTCCTGTATCTCTCCTTGAGGAGCTCATACTCCCTCTGAAGCTCCACAAGTCTTTGGTTGGCAACCCTGGCTATGTTTTCAAGCTTGGTTAGTCTCTCCTCTAACTCCTTGAGCCTTTTCTCCTCTTCCTCCAACTGCCCTAAAACCTTCTCTTCAGTAGGCTTATCGCCCGATGTTTCCTCAGGACGCTTTTCTTCCTCCTGCATCACTCCAGCTCCTCAGCACCCTTGTCTATGTATTCATACTTCTCGGACATTTCCATAGCCTTTTCAAAGAGGGCTTTCTCTTCCTCTGCTATGGTGATTACCCTCTTCTTGGCAACCTCCACTGCCTCGCCACCCAAGGATTCTCTCCTTGTCTTTCCTTCAAGGACTGCGTCCGCTATCTTTGAGGTTAGAAGTTTTATAGACTTTATGGCGTCATCGTTGCCGGGAATTGGGTAATCTATAACGTCAGGGTCGCAGTTAGAGTCCGCTATGGCAACCACGGTTATACCCAACTTTTTTGCCTCTTGGACCGCTATGTCCTCCCTTACCGTATCTACCACCCAAATGATGTCCGGGAGCCTTTGCATGTTAATTATTCCACCGTATAGTTTGCGTAGCCTTTCCATCTTCCTCCGCAGGGCTCTAACTTCCTTCTTGGGCAGGACATCAAAGACACCCTCCGCCTCCATCCTCTCGAGGGTTTGCAACTTAAGAATGCTCTTGCGGACAGTTCCAAAATTGGTAAGCAGACCACCCACCCACCTTTCGCTTATATAGTGGGCTCCGCATCTTTCTGCTTCTTCCTTTATTATGTCCTTTGCCTGCTTTTTGGTGCCCACAAAGAGCACCTCCGCCCCCTGGGCTACGCTGTCTGCCACAAAGTGATAGGCTTGTCTGAGATAGACAAGGGTCTTGTTTAGGTCTATTATGTGGATCCCTTGCCTTACTCCATACAAAAAGGGAGCCATCTTGGGGTTCCATCTACCCCTGCTGTGTCCAAAATGTACGCCCGATTCCAAAAGCTCGTTCATAGTTGCTACGCTCATACCATACCTCCTTGGGTTTTGCCACCCTTTTCCATCACCCTTACGGGCAACCCAACCGGAAAAGGTGCGGTTTAATCTTTATTATTATACCAAAAACGCCTCTCCTTTTTGAGGATCTTTTCCTTATACTCATCTATCTTTGCCTTTCTTACCTGAGGGTTGCTGTAAAACCAAAGACCAAATAAAAAGGAGAGGAAAACAACCCCCAGGAGGGCAAAGGCTATAAAGAACTTCACGTTTCCCACCTTACTCATAGTTTTTAAAGGGGGCAAAAGCCCCCAGTAAAGTTAATGCGGAAGTTGCTTGTGTTTTTTTGAGCCATTCGTAGTTATAGGGATCCCAGTCTTCGGGCATGTGGGGGATTTTGTCAAAGTTGTGAGGGGGTGGTGGAGAAGGAATAAGCCATTCCAAAGAGGGGGACTCCCAAGGATTGTCGGAGGTCTTTTTGCCAAATTTTGCGGATAGGAAGAGGTTCAGAAGGGCTACGCCCACTCCAATGGCAAGGATGAAAGCCCCTATGGTCTGCCATTGGTGAAGGACAACCCAGCTCTCTATGGCAGGATAGTCTGCATACCTTCTGGGCATGCCCTCAAGACCAACTATGAACTGCAGGAAGTAAAAGAGGTTAGAACCTATCATGATCAGCACGAGACCCACCTTGCCCCAGAACTCACTGTACATTTTGCCCGTCAGTTTAGGGAACCAATAGTGGAACCCACCAAGGACTGCAAGGGTTAGTGCCATTCCCAGCACATAGTGGAAGTGTGCCACCACAAAGTGAGAATCGTGCACACCTATGTCAAAGGAGGGAAGCCCCAGTGGTATTCCAGTCAGACCACCGATTAGGAACATAAATATGGCGGACAGGGTGTAGAGCATGGGTGTGGTAAATCTTATGGAACCTTTATAGAGAGTGCCAATCCAGTTAAAGATCTTAATACCTGTGGGAACACCTATCAGGATCGTGGTGTAGGAAAATAGGATCCTTATCCAATCTAGCACACCACTAGTGAACATGTGGTGGATCCAAACCATAAAGCCAAGGATGGCTATACCCCATATAGTAAAGATCATTGAGGTTCTGCCGAAAATCTCCCTTCTGGAAAAGGTGGCGATCATCTCGGAGATCAGACCAAAGGCAGGAAGGATCATAACATACACAACGGGATGGGAGTAGAACCAGAAGATGTTCTGATAGAGGATAGGATCACCTCCCCTTGTAGGATCAAAGAAGGCGGTATTGAAGTATTTGTCCAAAAGGAGCATGGTCACTGCACCCGCGAGGGCTGGAACACCAAGGATCTGGATAACGTTCATTGCCAAAAAGGAGTGCAAGAAAAGGTTCATTTTCTTAAAGGATATTCCGGGAGCCCTCATTCTGAGGTTTGTAACCACAAGGTTTATAGCGGAGGCTAAGGATGCTGCGCCCAAGAGGTGTATAACAAGGGCATAGAAAGCTACAGGTCCTGCGTTATCGTTGAGGGAGAAGGGAGGATAACCCGTCCACATCATCCTTATGTGGCTTCCGGGCAGAAGTGTAAGCAATGCCAACACACTGGCTGCAAAGAAAAGCCAATAGCTAAGGGCGTTGAGCCTTGGAAAGGCAACATCCCTTGCACCTATCATCAGAGGAAGAAGGAAGTTTCCGAAGGAACCCCATACTCCTACCGCCCACCAGAACTGCATGAGAACTCCGCGAAGGGTAAGAAGCTGATTGTAACGGTCTTCATCCACATACTGAAGACCCGGCTGGAATAGTTCCAACCTTATACCGAGGGCAGAAAGACCAGCAATAAGGAAGAATATTATGCTGGTTATGCCATACATTACGCCGATCTTCTTGTGGTCTGTGGTAAAAACCCACTCCTTTAGAGTGGCTCCAAACCACGGCTTATGGACGCCTGCTACTGCCATGGCTACACCTCCTTAAAAGCTTTTATTCAAAGATACCTTGTTAGCGGAATCCATTGGCTGACCATACCACTTTTCAAACTCTTCTTTGGGAACCACCTTTAGCACGGCCGCCATTTTAGAGTGTTTTGTTCCACAATATTCCCTACAGAAGACCCAGTACTCTCCGGGCTGGTTGATCTTAAACCACATGTGGTTTATCCTTCCAGGCACTGCGTCCTCGGTAGCTTTTGCGGGTTGCACATAAAAGGAATGTATAACATCTTGAGAGGTAAGAAGAACCTTTATGGGAACGCCCGCAGGAATGTATGCCTTTGCGGTGTCAGCGATTTTATCCAGAGGAAGATAGGATTTTGTTTCTGGGTCCTCAAACATGTTAAAGAAGGCAATAACCTGCTTTCCGTTTGGATATTGGAACTGCCAGCCCCACATAAAGGCGGTAACCTTTATCTCAAAGGAATTTGCGGGTGCAGTCCTTTGGGTTTTGTAAAAGGCAAGGCTCTGGGTGGCAAGGTATATAACTATTATTACAGGAATTATAGTTCATAGAACCTCTAAAGCTGGGCTTTCTTTAACATGCTGTGCCTCCTCATTGACACCCTTTTTGTAGCGATACTTGATCAAAAAGTAGGCACCAGGAATGAACACAACAAGGTAAATTACCACGGATATAAACAACCATATGTAATACATGTTGTCCCACAAATGGGCTGGTTCTACCACAGGCTGTGCAAAGGAAAAGCCAGCCATCAGTAGGGCTAACAAACCGGTGCGCCTCATCTTAATACCTCCTTCTTGGTTTTGTGATATACACCCAAAGCAAAGGTGAGCACAACCAAAGACACTCCCAAAAGGGCAAAAATTACCATTGGGTCTATTACATACTTGCTCCTTGCGTGGTCGTATCTGTAGCAGGCAAGCAAGGCAAGGTCTATTATGTTGCTTAAGGTGGGTTTTTCCTTTTGGGCGTCCGCAAAGGCGAGCCTAAGGTCCCTCTCTGTGGGAAAGGCTCCGTATAAGTATCTGGTTATCTTGCCGGAGGGGGATATGAAGATGACCGCAGAGGTGTGAATAAAAATTTTGTCTCTTGGCACATAGTAGAACTTGTAACCTGTTGCCTCTGTGAGTCTCTTTATATCCTCCTTGGACAAAAGTCCCACCAGCCAGTTTTCTGGAACCCTTCCTCTAAAGTTTTTGTCTATAAAAGCCTTTAAGGTTTCCAAGTTATCCTTCTCGTCAAAGGAAAGCACCACAAACCTGTAGTCCGCAAAGCCAGACTTTGAAGCCCTTTGCACATTGCTAACGGTCAGAGGACAGGCGGTTTCACAGGTGTAGTAGGCAAATATTAGGGCGGTGGGTTTTCCGTCCATGAATTCCTTCAGTTCTTTGGTGCCGTTGAGGGTTAGCCCTTTGCATCGGGAATATCCTTCCCTAAAAAGAGCTCCTCTTGAATTTTAACCACAGAGACATCCTGCTCTCCATAGTCGGAGAGCCTATAAGCCATAACAAAAAGAGGTAGCAAGAGCAAAAGCAACAACCTCATACTAACCCACCCACAAGGTATGCACTGCTTGCCACCAAGAGCCACATCAAATCCACAAAGTGCCAGTAAAGGACTGTCGCCCTTATAAAGAACTCGTAAGCCCAACCCGCCAAGGAGAGAATAAAGAGGGCTATCGATACACCACCTAAGACAAGTGCGAGCAATGGCTTTTGCCAAACGAAGTAGGATACGAAGGTTACCGGCAGTAGAAGCGTTGCTATGCCTACCGGTAGAGGCCAAAAGCTGTATTCGTGCTCTCCAAGGTGATGGTGTACCTCATGCTGTGCCATTTTAGTCCTCCTTTGCGGTGTAGTTGTATAAATATATTTGAAAAGTCTTTTCTCAAACATGATTTATATCACAAGAACTTTTAGATGTTAAATTTTTCTTAAATTTTTAAATTTTTTCACATTTTTTCAAACTGTTAAAATAATAGTTTCAATGGGCGAGCTCAATCCATCCCAAGAGAGAGTGGTAAGACACTTTGGTTCTCCCATCATGGTTATTGCGGGTGCAGGGTCAGGAAAAACAAAAACCCTTGCCCACAAGGTGGAGTATCTTCTGAAAGAGCTTTCCCTTAGCCCAGACCGTATTCTTGCCCTTACCTTTACTAATAAAGCGGCAAAGGAGATCGCAGAGAGGATAGAGAAGGTAACTGGTATGAGGCTAAAATGGGTGGGCACCTTCCATTCGGTAGCTTTGAACCTTCTCCGAGAATACGCCAGCTTTATAGACCTTCCAAAAAATTTTTCTATTTTGGATGAGGAAGAGAAAAACAAATTTATAAAAGAACTTTTCAGAAAAAAGGGAATAGACGCCAAGAGGATTGAAGATTTTAAGGCATACATATCCAAAAGGAGAGAGGACCTAAAGCCCCCCTCTGACCCCCTCTTGGAAGGGCTCTTTGAGGAGTATATATACCTTTTGAGAGAAAATGCCCTGCTTGACTTTTCGGACCTTATGTGGGAACTTTTTAGGCTCTGCAAGGTAAAAGACCTAAGGGACTGCTTTGATTACATCTTGGTGGATGAATTTCAGGATACCAACACCATCCAGTATGAGATCGTTAAAAGGTTGAGCAGAGAAAACATATGCGTGGTGGGAGACCCAAACCAGTGCATCTATGAGTGGCGTTATGCAAGGCCAGACAACATGCTAAGGTTCAAGGAGGACTTTAATCCCGAGGTGGTCAAGCTTGAATACAACTACCGTTCTAAAAAGTTCATAATAGAGGTTGCCAACTGTGTACTCTCTGCTTCCTTGGCAGAGTGGAAGGAACTCATCCCCCGTTTGATAGCGGTGCGGGATGGGGAAGAAAAGCCCGTGGTTAGAAGATTTTCAAAGCCAGAAGAAGAGGCAAGGTGGGTGGCGGAGGAGATAAAGCGCTTAAGCAGTCATTATCCGCTTTCCCAAATAGCGTTACTCTTTAGGGTTAGCCACCTGATGGATAGCTACGAAAGGGCGCTCTTTAGTGCGGGCATTCCCTACAAGGTGGTTGGTGCTGTTAGGTTCTTTGAGAGGGCAGAGGTCAAGGATGCACTGAGCTTTTTAAGGCTACTGGTTAATAGGTCAGACAGGGCGAGCTTTGTTAGGGCTTTGGAGGTCTCTGCGGAAGGAGTAGGAAAGGGAACCATAAACTTCATAGAGAGGTTTTACTCGGGAGACTGGCCGAAGGCTACCACCTTAGCCCTCAAGGAACTGCCCCCCGTAAGGGCAAAGGCCCTTTATAACCTTCTCTCTAAGCTTTCCAATCTTGCCCACTCTTTGGAAAACTACGCACAGGCTTTTGAGGAATTTTTACAGCAGATAGATTTCTTTGAGGGATTGAAAGAAAGATACCCAAAGGACTGGATGGAGAGGGAAGAAAACGTAAAGGAACTTCTGAGATACCTAAGAGAAAAGGCGATAGAAGGATACAGCTTAGAGGATGTTCTGCAAGAGGTTAGCCTGTTGCAAGAGGATGAAGAAAAGGGGCAAGGGGTAAGGCTAATGACCATTCACGCCAGCAAGGGCTTGGAATTTTCAGTGGTTTTCATACCAAGGCTTGAGGAGGGCATTTTGCCCCATGAGAAGAGTTTAGAGGACCAAAGGGAACTAGAAGAAGAAAGAAGGCTCTTTTATGTGGCTATTACAAGGGCTAAGGACCTACTGTACATGAGCTATGTGAAGGATAAAGAGAGTGCTCCAAGCAGGTTTCTCTCAGACATAGACAAGAGATTTTTGGATCTATCTGCTTTTAAAAAGACCACTTCCTTGCCAGAGCTAACCCCAAGGATAAAGCTTAGGGCTGGAGAGAGGGTAAGACATAGAGTTTTTGGAGAAGGTGTGGTAGTGAGGGTGGATGGAGATAAAGCGGTTGTTAATTTTGGCGGAACCCAAAAGAGCATATACATCACTTTTCTTGAGAAGGTATAAAGAGGCTTATACCCGCTACACCGTAAGCACCGTTTTTATAGCAGAGTTTGATCCTATCCCAAGTTATACCACCCAGGGCATAGATAGGAATGCTTACCTTTTTGGCAACTTCCTGTAGGTAAAGAAGGCCCAAAGGTTTAGCCTCTGGGTGTGAGGAGGTTTCAAAGATGGGGCTGAGGGTTATAAAGTCTGCTCCCTGTTCTTGGGCGTAAAGGGCTGATTCCAAGCTGTGGGCAGAATATCCTATCAGAAGTTTTGGTGCGATCTCCTTTACCACCTTGGGCGGTATGCCCTTTTCTGGCAGATGCACACCGTCTGCATGGACCGCAAGGGCAACATCCACCCGGTCGTTGATGAACAGGAGAGCAGAGTATTCTCTGGTGATTTCCCGCACCCTAAGGGCAAGCTCATAGTACTTCCTCCCGGTAAGCTCCTTTTCCCTCAGTTGGATCATTCGGACACCCCTGTCAAGGACCTTTCTGAGGGTTTCTTCAAAATTTTCTCCATACCTTTTGGAGTCTGTTATGGCATAAAGGCGTGGCAGTTCCATATGGTTTAAAATAGTCTTATGGCGGTTATAGAACAAGTAAAAGCAAGGGAGGTTTTGGACTCAAGGGGAAACCCCACCGTAGAAGTGGAAGTTAGACTATCCTCTGGTGCAGTGGGAAGGGCTATAGTACCAAGCGGAGCATCCACCGGAGAGAGGGAAGCCCTGGAGCTCAGGGACCATGACCCCAAAAGATACTTGGGAAAGGGCGTTTTAAAGGCGGTGGATAATGTGAACGGTATAATTGCCAAAGAGCTTAAAGGTTTGCCCGCCTACAATCAGAGGGAAATAGACAGACTTTTAATAGAGTTAGACGGAACACCCAACAAAAGCAAGCTGGGAGCCAATGCGATCCTTGGGGTTAGCATGGCAACCGCAAAGGCTATGGCAAACCATCTTGGAGTGCCCTTATACAGATACTTGGGAGGTCTCTTTGGGAACAAACTGCCCGTGCCCTTGATGAACGTGATTAACGGAGGGGTGCACGCGGACAATCCTTTGGACATTCAGGAGTTTATGATCTTGCCCGTGTGTGGTGGGAGCTTCTCTGAAGCCCTCCGGGCCGGAGTGGAAGTTTTTCATACACTAAAAAAACTTCTCAAAGAGAAGGGCTACTCTACCAACGTGGGAGACGAAGGAGGTTTTGCTCCCAATCTGGAGAACACAGAAAAAGCCTTGGAGTTTTTGATGAGGGCAATAGAGTCCGCCGGATACAAGCCAGGTGAGGATGTGCTCTTGGCTTTAGACTGTGCATCCTCTGAATTTTACTACGAGGATGACCTTTACCACATAGAGGGCAAAAAGCTAAAGGCAGATGAACTGGTAGAGTTTTACCTTAAGCTAATTGAAAAATTTCCGATAGTATCTTTAGAGGATCCAATGGCAGAGAATGACTGGGAGGGTTGGAAGTTGATCACTCAAGCGCTCGGCTCTAAAGTGCAGTTGGTAGGAGATGACCTATTTACCACCAACATAAACACCCTGCGGGAGGGCTTTGAAAAGGGCGTTGCCAACGCCATACTTATAAAGCTAAACCAGATAGGCACCCTTTCAGAGACTATGGAAACCATAGCCTTTGCCAAAGAACATGGCTACAATACGATAATCTCCCATCGTTCTGGAGAGACAGAAGACACCTTTATAGCCCATTTGTCGGTAGCGGTCAATGCGGGGCAGATAAAGACGGGTTCCGCTTCAAGAACAGATAGGGTTGCAAAGTACAATGAACTCTTGCGCATAGAGGAGGACCTTGGCTATGCAGGAAGGTTTGGGGGTAAAGAGGAATTCTGGAGGTTCGCGGGCAGATAGATTAGCCCTGCTCTTCTTTCTGCTCATGCTGTTTTTTACGGGATACAATCTGCTCTTTGGAAGATACAACCTTATGGAAATAAAAAAAATGAGGAATAACATGGGGGAACTGGACAAAAAGCTAAAAGCCCTAAAGAATGAAAACATGAAGTTAGAGGAAGAGATAGAGCTGGCGGAAAAGGACTCAGACTTTCAACTGGAAAAGGTCGCCAGGGAAAAAATGCAACTTCAAAGACCCAAGGAGAGAATTCTTCTGTTTAAGGATTGAGCCTTTTGCAGAGATAAAACCTGCTCCCTTTTCCCTTTTCACTTTCTAAGTGAATGCTTAGCCCTTGCTTTTGGGCTATTGCCTTGACTATCGCCAAACCAAGCCCAAAACCCTCTTTCTCTTTGTTCTCCCGATAAAAAGCTTCAAAAACCTTCTCTTTGTTCTCAATACCAACACCGCTGTCTTCCACTACGATGCAATCATCTTTGTAGTAAAGTCTTATGAACCCACCCTTTGGTGTGTATTTGTATGCGTTTTCCAAAAGATTTGCCAAGGCAAGCTTAAGGTAATCGTAATCACCCTCCCAAGGGATGTCCTCCGAAAGGTATTCCACCCTAAAGACATGGCTTTCCTTTACAAACTCATATTCTTCCTCAAGCTCTGCAAATAATTGATTTATGTAAAAAGTTCTATGACTTAAGGGCACCTCAGATTGGAGCCTCATCAAAAGCATTAGCTTTTTTATAAGCATCTCCATCCTGTTGGTTTGTTGGAGAAGTTTTTGTAGCACTGCCTTCAATTCCTCTCCCTTGTAAAAGCCCTCGCTTATAAGCTCAATCTGTCCTTTTATGTATGTTAAAGGTGTGTTTAGGGCATGGGTTATATCCCTCATAAAATTTACCTGCCAGGTTATGACCTCCTTTAATCTATCTACCATATCCTTGTAAGCCTTTTGCAACTGTCCAAGCTCATCCTCTGTTTTTGCTTCCGCCACCTCCACTCCCAAAGGACCCTCCTTTGAGATCCTTTGGGATATGGAAGTAAGATAGCCCAAAGGTTCAAGAAACCTCTTTATAATGGGCGGGACCAAAATTAGGATGAAGATTGACACTATGGACGCGGTAAGCACTACAAACTTTATAAGTTCGTCTTGCACTCTCTGTATGGACTTAAGCCTGAAAAGTAGAATAACCGTGTATTTTTCTCCTACTTTTTTTGTTAAGAAGGCGTAGTTTTCATAGACCCCTCTCTTTTCCTTTAGGAAGACTTCCAACTTTGGTAAATTGACCATCTCCTCTCTAAAGGGTGGCACAAGGCTTACAATTTCTCCTTTACTATCTACCACTAAAGCACCTATATCCTCGCCGGCTAAATCTTCCGCTAAAGAGCCTATTCTTTTGTCAATGTCTTTGTAAGCCTCTAAGTAAAACTCCACAATTGGGTTTGCGTATCTTTCCATGTATCCATAAGCGTAGCCTATAAGCACGTGCCTGATGGCTAAGAGGGAAACCAGTGTAAAAAGGGAGATGCTTAAAAGATAAAGGGAGACAAAAAATAGCGAGAGCTTTTTGTTAAGAGACATCCTCTGCGCTTAGCTTATAGCCGTATCCCCTTACGGTTTGTATTAACTTTGCCGGTTTGTCTCCAAGCTTACTTCTAAGGTTCTTTATATACACATCCACTATGTTTGAACCCTCTTCGTGGGAATACCCCCAAACCTTTCTGTATATCTCTTCCCTGCTAACTACCCTTCCTGCCCTCTGGGAAAGTAGCTTCAGCACTTCAAACTCCCTTTTTGTTAGGTTTATCTTATTACCTTTGTATATTACTTCGTAGGATGCTAAATTTACGACAAGATCTCCCACCCTTATTATATCTTCTGCCCTTTTGTATCTTCTCATAACAGCTTGTATCCTTGCAAGCAACTCTTTAAAGGAGAAGGGTTTTGTGATGTAATCGTCCGCTCCCGCTTGGAGGACCTCTACCTTATCTTCTATCTGCCCCCGGGCGGTAATTACCAAAATGGGTATGTCTCTGCTTTCCCTTACCTTTTTGCATATTTTTATGCCATCAAACCTCGGTAGCATCAGGTCAAGAAGCAAAAGGTCGTAGTCCTTTTCTGAGAAATTTTTCAAAGCCAAAAAACCATCCTGCACCCAATCTACCTCATAGCCCTCCACACTTAAAGCCTTTTTTATCATATCCCCCAACTCTTTGTCGTCCTCAACTAACAGCACCCTCATTCCAGAACCTTGCGTATTCCTCTATTTCCAGAACTTTAAAGATATGCCTGTAAGGATGGAGAGAGTTTTCTAATTCCTCCTCCAGCTTCTTTTTACCCAGTATTTTGTATCCTACATCCAACAGAAAAGAGAGAAAACCCAAAACCTCTTCTCTTCTACCTTTTGGATCAGTTCTAAAATATATGCCACCCTCCGCTATTTTGAAAAAATCAGAGGAAGATAGATAATAGAGTATGCTTTGCAACATTTGATTGCTGTGTCTAAGGATAACACCGTAAGCCACATTTATCAAAAGAAGATGTATGACCTCTAGAAAGTTTTCCATCTGCTCATAGGGAATAAGATCCACCAAGAAATCATCTCTGTAAGGCTCTGCCTTATATATTTTTAACTGCTCCCCCTCTAGCAAAGAAGCTAATAACCCTCCCCTTTCATAAGCAAAATACATGCGTTCGCCTGATTTTTGAAGCACAAGCAATCCACTAAATCCATCTTTTACTATTCCTATGAATACTTTACCCAATTCTATAAAGTTATGCGGAAGACTTGATATGAGCTTTCTTTTTGAATGTTTTAGCATAAATTTATCCAGAAGATCCTCCGGCATACTTACGACATTCATCATATATCCCAATTGAGGAGTTAGGAGAAAGTCAAAAAAATCAAAACTGTATGGATAAAGGGCCACCGCCTTTCCCCTTCTGAAATACAACTCGTAATTATCAGAAGCCCCACGTATGCTTATAAAACCCGTAAACTTGCTCATCTGTAAGCTCTCAAGTATAGAAAACATATTCACATTTTTAATATTCACATCTTTGACTATATAATCTACTTCATAAGCCTTTTTACCCACCTCTGGCGTGGAAAATTGCCCTATATCCAAGAAGCCGGCACGAAGAAGTTCTTGAAGTTTTCTTGTTTCCGATATTAACGTCTCGGTGGAAGTGAGAATAACAGAGACGAAGGTCCTACCATCATAATTTTGCATATTTTCAAAGGGTTTTAGCACTCTAATGGTGGCATAGGGTGTTATGATCAAATTGAGAAGTGATTTGAACTCCTGATGGGCAAGCTGAAGCTGTAAGATCAGCTCTTCCGCAGATATGGGTTCTTCCAACTTAAAGTGGTATTCCCTCTCTGGAGCGTTTTTAAAGGAGAACAGGGCATTTGGATTGTCAAGCATGCTAAACAGACTGTATAGCAAAAGGGACTCTTTGTTTATTTCTTCGGCTTTTAACCCTTCAATGTCAGTATAAAAACCTTTGATAAAACCGTTTTCAGTATAAAGTTCTATTGATCTGCCTTCCAGATATATTTCAAGCACTCCCTGTTTGTTAAATAGAAAACCGTTTATCAGGTCTACAAAATCTTGTTGAGAACTCAGGTATCCGGATATCATCCTATTATACGCTCCAACTTTGATAGTAATAGCCCTTCCAGCAAGTTAAAAGTTTCCACAACTCCTTCTCCCTTTATTGCAATTGCGCAGACGGACGGTAGCCTATCTTTGTTTATTTCCTCCTCCAGCACTTCAAAAGGCAAGGCGTTTGGCATATCCATTTTGTTGTATTGTATAACTACGGGCACCTCTTCGTATCTCTTGCCTACCTTAGGAAGGTCTTCCTTGAGTAAATTGAAAAACTCTACGTTCTCGCTTAGCCTATGTTCCTGTGCATCCGCCACAAACACAACACCATCCACACCCTTTAGAACGGTAACCCTCATGTCCTTGTATATTTCCTGACCGGGTATAGCGTAAAGGGCAAAGCTTGCAGTTATATCACCTACCTGCACCGTTTTTGTGGAGAAGTCAAAAACTAACGTCCTATCACCCTTTGTATCTATCTTCATAAGCTTTAGCCCGTTTAGGGCTGAAAAGGTTTCAAGGTTGGTGGTTTTGCCGGACATGCTCGGACCATAATAGACAACTTTTAATCTTATGACCTTTTTAGCCACATCCACAATCATTTTTCCCCTCCTAAAATTGTTGGTTATAATATTAAACCAAAAGCGCAATTTTAGGAGGTGTTGTTATGGCGACTATTAGTTATGAAGAAGCCTTGCAAATGCTGAGGGAACAGCTAAAGGGCTTGGAAGAGTCCATAAAGATGGAAGAGGTGGGTGTGGTTTATTATGTGGGCGACGGTGTGGCAAGGGCTTATGGACTGGACAATGTTATGGCAAACGAAGTGGTAGAGTTTGAAGGGGGAACATTGGGTCTTGCCTTCAACTTGGAAGAGGATAACGTGGGTCTGATCATCCTTGGTAGCGAGAGCGGTATAAGGGAAGGCTCTTTGGTAAGAAGAACCGGAAGGATATTGGACGCCCCGGTGGGAGAGGGGCTCATAGGTAGGGTTATAGACCCCCTTGGAAACCCCCTTGATGGCAAAGGTCCAATTCAGTATGAATACAGGTCTCCAGTGGAAAAGATAGCCCCAGGTGTGGTAAAGAGAAAGTCTGTTCATGAGCCACTGCAAACGGGCATAAAGGCAATAGACGCCATGATCCCCATAGGAAGAGGTCAGAGGGAGCTGATCATAGGAGACAGGTCCACGGGTAGAACTACCATATGTATAGATACCATCCTAAACCAAAAAGATACGGATGTATATTGTATTTATGTAGCCATAGGACAGAAGCGCTCCACCACCGCAAGGATCATAGAGCTTTTAGAAAGAAGCGGGGCTATGGAATATACCTGCGTGGTGGTAGCTTCCGCCACAGACCCGGCCTCTTTGCAATACTTGGCACCCTTTGTGGGATGCACCATAGGTGAATACTTCAGGGACAATGGAAAGCATGCTCTGATAATATACGACGACCTTTCCAAACATGCGGAAGCTTACAGACAGCTATCTTTGTTGATGAGAAGACCTCCCGGAAGGGAAGCCTACCCAGGTGATGTTTTTTACCTTCACTCAAGGTTATTAGAAAGGGCTGCCAAGCTCAACGACGAGCTGGGTGCGGGTTCTCTGACAGCCCTTCCTATAATTGAAACAAAGGCTGGGGACGTAGCCGCATACATTCCCACCAACGTGATCTCCATAACTGACGGGCAGATCTACTTGGAACCAGACCTTTTTAACAAGGGTATCAGACCTGCCATAAACGTAGGTCTTTCTGTGTCTCGGGTTGGTGGTGCAGCGCAAATAAAGGCTATGAAGCAGGTAGCGGGCACCCTAAGGTTAGATCTGGCTCAGTTTAGGGAACTGGAAGCCTTTGTTCAGTTTGCCTCTGAGCTTGACAAAGCAACCCAGCAGATTATAAACAGGGGTTTAAGGCTTGTGGAACTTCTCAAGCAAGAGCCTTACAATCCCATACCCGTAGAAAAGCAAATTGTAGCCATATACGCGGGAACCAACGGCTATTTGGACGACCTACCTGTGGAAGCGGTAAGAAAGTTTGAAAGGGAACTATACGCATACTTGGACAAACAAAAGCCCGACATACTCAAAGACATTAAGGAAAAGAAGGCTTTGGATGACGACCTCAAAAAACGCATTGACGAAGCCCTGAAAGACTTTAAGTCCAAATTTACCCCTTGAGGGTTTATATAGGTTGTAGCGGTTTTTACTACAGGGATTGGGTGGGTGCCTTTTACCCACCCCGTTTAAAAAAACAGGAGTGGCTCCGCTATTACGAAAAATTTTTCAACGTCCTTGAACTTAACGCCTCCTTCTACAGATTTCCCGACAGGGGGACAGTTAAGGGTCTTTTGGAAAGGACAAGCAGGTTAAGGTTTGCCCTAAAGGCTCACAGGGTATTCACCCACAGAAGAAATTACTCCCAAGAGGACCTTAGAAGGTTTCTTTACTCCATAGAGCCCATAGTCAAAGAGGAAAGGCTTATAGCTATCCTTTTTCAGTTTCCAAACAGTTTTGGATACTCCGCGGAGGCTTTAAGCTACATAGAAAAACTTTCTGAAGATTTCAGAGGCTTTGAGCGGGTTTTGGAAGTGAGAAATAAGGGTTTTAGAAGGGCAGACTTTTACCAATTTTTGGAGGATGTGGGTTTTTCCTTGGCAAACTGTGATGCACCCAAGGGTGATAAGTTTTTGGTGGGTCCATGGGTGAGTGTGGGCTCTATAAACTACCTTAGACTTCACGGAAGAGATCCGGAGCACCCCTACGACTATCTTTACTCTTTGGAGGAACTGAAAAAGCTAAAGGAAAAGGTCAAAGCCCTTGGAGATAGAGAGACTTATGTCTTCTTTAACAACACCGCAAAGGCAAAGGCTGTTCTGAACGCCCTACAGATGAAACTCCTCTTTGGCATTGAGGTGGAAATTCCCCAAAGCTTGCAAAGGGCTCACGCAGAGAGGGAATGGGAGTGAGCAATAGGACCTTGTTATACGGAGAGGGACTCTTTGAGACCATAAAACTCCCTTCTACGGAAGAAAGGTTAAAACTGCACTATGAGAGGCTAAAAAGTTCCGCAGAGTTCTTTGGGATTCCATGTCCAAGCTATGAGGAATTTATAAAAGACTGCCTTTTGCCAGTGGAGGAGCCTACCTACCTCAAATTTTGCCTCCTTTCTGAGGGTGATGACTACTACGGTGGTTCATCAAAAACTTACCAAAAGCTCATAATAAAGAAAAAACTTAACCCGCCCAAGGCTCCCCTTTCTCTCAAGCCCTCTCCTTACAGAAGACATTCAGAGGATCCTCTGTGCAAACACAAAACTACCAGCTATCTTTTTAATGTTTTGGTTAAAAAGGATGCCCTCAGGGATGGTTTTTACGATGGTATAGTGATCAACGAGAGGGAAGAAGTGTGCGAGACGTCCTCCGCCAATTTGCTCTTTTTGAAGGGAAGCAAATTCTACACACCCGCGGTGGAATGTGGAAGGCTTGAGGGGACTACCCTAAGGCTCTTGAAAGCCCGCATAGAGGTTCAAGAGGAACGCATAAGAGTTGATAGATTGAAGGAATTTGAGGGTGTCTTTTTGTTAAATGCCCTAATAGACTGTTTGCCTGCACAGATCAGTGGGACCAATTTAAAAGTCCTTCCAGAAGTGGCGGAGTATATAGTTAAAATATTAAAAGCTGGGGGTGTGGCGGAACTGGCAGACGCAGGGGACTTAAAATCCCCAGGGGAAAACCCCCGTGAGGGTTCGAGTCCCTCCACCCCCACTTTAAAGAGATGATTTTGTCCGACAAAAGCATAAAAAGGCTCATACAGGAAGGAAGGCTTGGCATAGAGCCACTCAAGGAGGAAAACATTCAGGCATCCTCCATAGACCTCACCCTCGGAGAGGATGTGATCTTCTACAGGGTGGATTTTATAGATGTCAGGGCGGAGGAATTGCCTGTGGAAAGAAGGAGCATCCCCCAAGAGGGTATAGTCATAGAGCCAAAGTCCTTTTTACTTGCCACTACCTTGGAGTATATAAGGCTACCGGAGGACATTACTGCCTTTGTGGAGGGTAGGTCCTCTTTGGGAAGGCTTGGGCTCTTCATTGAAAACGCAGGATGGGTGGATGCAGGCTTTGAGGGACAGATCACCCTTGAGCTATACAATGCCAACAGCGTGCCCATAAAGCTTTACAAAGGAATGAGAATATGCCAGATCGTGCTGGCGAGGTTAGACCAACCCGCAGAAAGACCATACAGGGGCAAATACTTTGGGCAGAGGGGCGCCACGCCCTCAAAGATCTTTGTGGATTTTGGCACATAAATGTGTGCTTACCTTTTCTAAGCTTTCAAACTTTTCCTTTACCTCCTCAATTCTTTGCAGAGTGAGGGCTAACCTTTCTAACTGTTCCCTTTCCCTCTGGTTTATCAAATTTTCTGTTTGCTCTTGGTTCTTCTGCAGGACGCTTGCGGACAGCTTACCTTCAGGGTTATACTCTCGAGGAAGTCTTGTCTGTTTAAATAATTTCTCACCAACTGGAGGTGTTAGTTAAGTATAATTATAGCATGAACCATTTGTCGGAGGAGCAGGTTGCACAGATAAAGGGCTTGCTTTTGGAAATGAGACAGAAGATTCTTGGTTCTGCCCAAGAGCAGATAAAGGACCCATCCAACATAGCCTTTGAGGGCGGAGATGAGATAGACAGGGCAAACATAGAAACGGAGAGATACATAAACCTTCAGAGGTTAAAAACAAGGGAACTAAAGCTTTTACGAAAGATAGACTATGCCCTTTATAAAATAGAAGTAGGGACTTACGGCATATGCGAGGGTTGTGGTGCGGAGATACCCTTCGAAAGGCTTATGGCAAGACCAGTAACTACTTTGTGTATAAACTGTAAGGAGTTGGAAGAGGAAGGCGAGCATGAGTGAGCTTATCTTTCCAAGGGTCCAAAAGCTTCCCAAGTACGTTTTTGCTATGGTCAATGAGTTAAAGATGAAGCTCAGAAGGGAGGGAGAGGACATTGTGGATTTAGGAATGGGAAATCCAGACCTTCCACCTGCACCTCACATAGTAGAAAAGCTTTGCGAAGTGGCAAGGAGGGACAATGTACATGGCTATTCTTCCTCAAAGGGCATACCAAGGCTCAGAAAGGCTATATGCGACTTTTACCAAAGAAACTACGGGGTAGAACTAAACCCAGAAACAGAGGCTATAATGACCATAGGGGCAAAGGAGGGCTACTCGCACCTTATCCTTGCCATGGTGGAGCCCGGCGATTCAGTAATGGTGCCAAACCCTACCTATCCCATACACTATTACGCACCCATAATAGCGGGTGGGGATGCCATATCTATTCCTATAAACCTTGAGGAAAAGCAAAACTTTGAAGAGTACTTTTTAAAGAGTATCCACGATACTCTCAAAGCTTCCTTCAAAAAGCCCAAAGCCCTGGTGCTGAGCTTCCCTCACAATCCAACCACCCTTTGCGTTAGCTTGGAATTCTTCAAAGAAATTGTCAGGTGGGCAAAGAGGGAGGAAGTGTGGGTGATCCACGATTTCGCTTACGCGGACCTTGGCTTTGATGGATACAAACCGCCCAGCATTCTGCAGGTAGAAGGTGCAAAAGATATTGCGGTGGAAATTTACTCCATGTCTAAGGGCTTTTCTATGGCAGGCTGGCGTGTTGCCTTTGTTTTGGGCAATGAAATCCTCATAAATAACCTTGCCCATCTGAAAAGCTACTTAGATTACGGCGTTTTTACACCCATACAGGTTGCTTCCATAATAGCCTTAGAGAGCCCTTATGAGATCGTAGAGAAAAATCGGGATGTTTATCAAAGGAGAAGGGATGTGCTGGTGGAAGGACTGAACCGTATAGGTTGGCCGGTGGAAAAACCCAAGGCGTCCATGTTTGTTTGGGCAAAGATTCCCGAGTGGGTGGGTATGAACTCCTTGGACTTTTCCCTCTTTTTGCTGAAGGAGGCAAAGGTGGCGGTCTCACCCGGCATAGGCTTTGGAGAGTATGGAGAGGGCTACGTTAGGTTTGCCTTGGTGGAAAACGAGCATCGGATAAGACAAGCAGTCCGTGGTATAAAAAAAGCCCTTGAAAGGTTCAAACAGACCGTGCAATAAAAAAGGCATGGGTCTCTTTGGCACCTAAGGAAAGTAGCAGTTGGCAAAGGTGGGATATGGTCTGCCCTGTGGTTAGCACATCATCTACCACTAAGATTTTTTTATCTTCCAAGGCGTACAACCAATGCTTTCTCACCTGATGGCTTTGTACAGCCTTTAGCCTCTCTTGACTTTTGAGCCTTGCCATGGGCGGGTCGAAACCCTTCCTTTCAAAAATTCTCTGATAGGGAACTTCTGCGCCCTTCAGAATTTCCTCCACTTGATTGAAGCCTCTTAGCCAAAACCTCCTAAGGTTGAGCTCAGGAAAGGTTATGATGTCCGGCTGGATCTCGTTTATGTATTCCCAAAGATAATCCTTTACCACCTTGCCCAAGAACCTTGCGGTGTATGGATTATTCTCAAACTTTGCGTTGAGGATCAAACTCTTTATTGCACCTTCATACCTTCCAAAAACTCTGTAAGAGAAAATATAGGGAATGTGCGTATATTCCATGGGATGCTGGGGTTTGAGCTCCTTTAGACAGTCTTCGCACAAAAACTCCTCTCCTACTGCGGGTTTTTCACAATTTAAGCAATTTCCTTGGGCGATGCCCAGAAGTCTTAAAAGTTTTCTCATTCAAAGTTTATCTTCTCTTGTATTACGTAAGGCTTTGTATCCTTGGTTTTGTAGTATATCCGGACCAAAAGCTCCGCCAAAAGCCCGGTGGATATAAGCTGTATGCCCGCAAGGATAAAAAGCACGCTAAGGATTAAAAGGGGTCTCCTTCCTATGGGTTCCTCAAAAAAGAGTTTTAAAAAGATCAGGTAAAAGAGGCTAAAAAGACCCAACGCAAGGAGCAAAAAGCCCACACCGCCAAACATATAAAGGGGCTTGTTGATATACTCATTGAGGAACTTTACCAGCATTATGTCCAAAAGGACCCGAACAGTCCTTCCTATGCCGTATTTGGACTTTCCAAACATCCTTGGATGATGCCTTACTACAACTTCCGCGATCTTGGCACCTCTCCTTTTGGTAAGGGCGGGCAAAAACCTGTGCATGTCTCCAAAGAGCTCCAGATCCTTTACCACCTCTGCCCTGTATGCCTTTAGGGTGCATCCGTAATCGTGAAGATGCACGCCGGTAATTTTGGATATGAGCCAGTTGGCAATCATTGAGGGAAGCCTTCTTGATAAAAATGGGTCCTTTCGGTCCTTTCTCCACCCGCTTACCACATGATAGCCTTCCTCTAATTTTTCCAGCAGTAGGGGGATGTCCTCGGGGTCGTTTTGCAGGTCTGCGTCCAGGGTGACGATCACATCTCCCTTTGCGTGTTCAAAACCCGCAGACATGGCGGCGGTCTGTCCGTAGTTTCTTTTGAACCTTATTACTTTCAGCCGGCTGTCCTTCTCCGCCAGTTGTTTTAGCCTTTGATAGGTGCCATCAGTGGAGCCATCATCCACAAAGATGATCTCGTAATCCTGCCCTAAGCCATCCAGGACCTTTTTGAGCTTTTCGTAAAGTATGGGGACGTTTTCCTCTTCGTTATAGGCGGGGATGACCACCGAGAGCATGCTAATAGTTTATCAGATGTACGCCCCCTGCCCTTCCACTATTACCCTTATTAGCCTTCCCTTCTCTTCTATGTCCTTTACCTTGTAATCGTAAAAGTTTAGCCTTGATAACTCCTCTAAGCTCAGCCTCTTTTCTGCAATGTATCTCAAAAGGTATGCCCTGTGGGGCTGAGGGTTGGTAACTTTCTGTCCTTTTTTGTAAAAGAAAAACCTCACCACCTTATGGGCGGTTCCAAGGTCCAGAAGTCCTTCCTCCTGCCTTCCCACAAGGGGGAACACCACTTGGTCTTTGAAGAGCTCCCTTGAGGTCTGTTTTAGGGACTCCTTCCACCAGTCTTTTAGCTTTGAACCTTGGCAATTGTCCTCCCAAGATTGCTCTGCGTAGGGAATGGGCGTATCCACCTTTAACAGCCCAAAGAGGGGAGAAAGAACGACCGAGCTCTCCACTATAAACTCCTGCACTGGTGGAGGCAAGACCCAAAACTCCAAGCTTTCCCAAAACCTTCCCTTTAGCCTCCTCCAGAGGGGCAAAGGCTCCTCCATGTTAATGCCAAGGCAGTTTATAACCTCTATCCTTTTGGGATTGAGTCCTTCAAAGGGATAAACCTCCAAACCGACAGGGTATTTTTCCCTTAGCTTTATCTTTGATTGCCTTTTGGACCAAGGAAGGATAAACTGCACAAAAGTTATTTTAACATCCTCTTCTGCGATTTTTCTCCGTTGATAGCTCAGTATGGAGGCTTAAAATAAAAAACGCTATGAAAGCACTTCTTATAAAACTCCTTACCCTTTTAGGTTTTGTGGAAGCTGGGAACTTAATTCAGGAAGGACAGACCGCATACAATTTTAATCTCTTAAACGAGGAGGGCAAACCGGTTCAGCTTTCCCAATACAGGGGCAAGTGGGTAGTGCTTTACTTTTACCCAAAGGCGGACACTCCCGGATGCACCGCGCAGGGCAAAGAGTATTCAAGGCTTTATGATAAGTTCCTTTCCAACAATGCGGTGGTATTTGGCGTAAGCACCGACGATGTGCCCGCTATAAAGAGGTTCAAAGAAAAATACAACTTTAGGCATAGCTTACTTTCGGACCCAAAGGGCGAAGTAGCCAAGGCTTACGGAGTTAAGCTGTTTTTTGGCATGTGCTCAAGGGACACAGTTTTAATAAACCCAGAGGGAAAGGTGGAGAAAATTTACAGGGGCGTGGACCCACAGGGAGACCCAAACCAAGTGCTCAGCTACATTACATCAAAGGCTAAAAACTATTGAACGCTGAGGTTGTTCTAAAAAATCCCTCCTTTGGACGCCCATCCAACCTCTAAAGGGACTAATCTACTCCCCATCCTATCCCACGCCTCCTCCACTGATACGGGCTTCAGATCCAAGAATAGGGAAGAGGAGGGCTACCTTCAGAACTTGCCAAGCACCGCATAAGCTTTATGGGTTTTTCTTTGTCTTCTTTTTTTAGTTCAAGCCTGAACTGTAGGCTAATAAACATCAGGGTTAGATTTTAGAGGAAAAGCCATCGTGCATCAATGGGTTTGTATTTTTAGAACAACCTCTAAAGGCTCACGCCTTTCATCGTTAAGTATAAACCCTCTGGAAATTCTTCCCAAAGGATATAATATTTCCACTCAGCAATGGGCTTTCCTTTCTTACTGCTTATCCTGCTGGCTTACCTTTCTTATGCCCAAGAACAGTGCTCAAAGGAGGAAACCTTAAACAAGCTAAAGGAGTATATCATACGATATCACCTCTGGAAGAATAAGTTTTCAGAACTTCC
>WYEB01000166.1_pt1 | contig 26162 bp, 23 predicted proteins | sample 6343061 | NCBI WGS metagenome assembly WYEB01 (sample SAMN13812332, study PRJNA600296) | hot springs metagenome | biome: ENVO:00000051; feature: ENVO:00002007; isolation source: sediment sample from Evening Primrose shelf | place: USA: Yellowstone National Park, Evening Primrose Hot Spring ... | reverse complement strand
AGATACTGGCCCACATCTACAAGTACGGCCCAGACACACCATGGCTCCTGGCAAGGAGACTACTGGGCTCGGCTGGTTGGAGACCAATAGTACCTGAGGATGAGGTTGAGGAAGCCTGTAGACACCTTGTTCAACTTGGTCTACTACAGGAGTTTAGGGGGAGCCTGAAGGGTAAGGTAACCAGTTCAGTTAAACCCTGGCTTAAGGTTAAACAGCATAACCCAGAAAGGAGAGGGAGAGGCATATACTATGATTTAACTAAGCAAGGTAGGAGGGTGGCAGGTTACATATGGAAGAATGAGGTTAGAAGGATGAAGAATTTTAAATCGTCTTAGATTATTATTCTTTTAATAATTAATACAATTACAAGAACTAGAAAAATTACTGATATTATTAAGGCCATGATATTTACTATAAATACGCCAGATGATGAGGTCTGGAAGGGTAGGGTAATTAGTGATAGTAATATCAGGGTTAAGCCTATACCGATTAATGTTTTACCCAAGGTCACTTTAAATCACCCTTAACTAAGTGGCATGCTACGTAGTGGTTTGTCTCCACCTCGACTAGGTCAGGTTCTTTAACGTCACATATACCGTTTATGGCATATGGGCACCTAGTATGGAACTTGCAACCAGGAGGTAAGTTAACTATACTTGGTATGTCCATACTTCTTAGATTCACCTTTTTATTCCTAGTAATATTTGGGTCAGGCTCCAATAATGCACTAAGCAATATTTGCGTATATGGGTGTAATGGCCTAGTCAATAATCTTTCTACGTCTGTTAATTCAACCATACCCCCTAGGTACATAACCGCGACTCTTCCTTCCCTCGATATGTACCTTAGGGTTGCCAAGTCATGAGTTATGTATATTATTGTCATGTTTGTCTCCTTCCTTAAGTCAAGTAGAAGTCTAAGAATTCCTATTCTTTGTGATACATCGATCATAGATACAGGTTCATCTGCGATTAAAACCTTTGGCCTTACGCTCATTATTCTAGCCAATGCAACCCTCTGCCTTTGCCCACCTGATAATTGATGAGGATACCTATACATGAAGTCCGATGGTGGCGTTAACCCAACCATTCTTAACAGCTCCATAACTTCTTCTTCGACATTACTCGGATCAACTATCTTATGTTTAATCAATGGTCTGGAAAGTATTGTATAGACTGTTTGAACTGGGTTAAGTGATGAAAATGGGTCTTGGTGTAGATATTGAACCTCTCTCCTAAATGTAAGAAATTCATCCTTAGTCATAGCTGATATATCCTTGCCCTTATATAGTATCTTCCCTGATGTAGGCTTAATTAACCCTGCAATTACCTTTCCAAGCGTTGTCTTTCCGCAACCACTTTCTCCCACTAAGCCAAGTGTTTCACCATCATATATAGTTAGATTGATGTTTCTTAGAACATTTACAAGTACTTTCGTGAATAATCCACCTATTCTAAAGGATACATATACATTCATTAATTTTATCAATTCTTTACCCATATTGATCACCTTGTTTCATACTTAAAGCATGCTACTAGGTGCCCTCTGTTTACCTCTTTAAGGGAAGGTTCATTAATTGTGCATATGTCCATGGCAAAGGGGCATCTTGGATGAAAACTGCACCCAGAAGGTGGGTTAACTAGGTCGGGTGGTTCACCAGGTATGGAGTATAGTTCAGCCTCACCTCTTAGCTTAGGAACAGCCTTTAATAGTCCTTGTGTATATGGATGAAGTGCATTATAGAATATTGACTCTACATCACCCACTTCCATGATCTTACCAGCATACATAACTACCACCCTATTAGCTACTTCAGCAACAACACCTATATCGTGTGTTATGACTATTATAGTTACGTTGAACATCCTCATTATATCTTTCAGGTTCTGTAAAATAATCTTCTGAGAAACCACGTCAAGTGATGAAGTAGGTTCATCCATTATTATTATCGCTGGGTTTAATATGAGTGCTAATGAAATCATCACCCTCTGCTTCATACCACCCGATAACTGATGAGGATAACTATTCAGTACCCTATCAGGATCAAGCAAAGTCACCTTCAACACTTCCCTAGCCTTTCTAACAATTTCCTCCTTACTTGCATCAGGATTATGCGCCTTAACGGTTTCTGTGAAATGGTCCTTTATCTTAAGTACTGGATTAAGGGAATTCATTGCACCTTGAGGGACAAAGGCTATCTTTTCCCATAGGTAACGCCTAAACTCATCGTAATTCATAGTTAAAAGATCCACTTTATTGCCGTCATCATAAAATATTATTGATCCACTTACAATCCTTGCGTTATTGGGTAATTGCCTAATTATGGCTAGTGCAAGTGTTGTCTTTCCGCTGCCACTTTCACCAACAATACCTAATGCCTCATTCCTATATATATCAAGGTTGATGTTCCTTAAGGCGTTTACATACCCTCTTCTACTCCTGTATTTTACTGTTAGATTTCTTATACTTAAAATAAGTTCACTATTACTCACCGGTTCTCACCCTGGGGTTAAATATTACCTCAAGTGCCCTTGAGAATAAAAGTAGCCCGAGTTGCAAAAAGACTATGGCTCCTATAGGAGCCATAATATACATAAATGTCCTTTTGTTATATATTGTTCCAAAAGCCCATGCTTGATATAGCATAATACCCCAGTTATTACTTTCAAATGGAATTATACCTAAGTATGCCAGACTAGTTACTATGTAAATTGCATATACAGCGTTTAACACTACATTAATGAGTATGTATGGGAGTATATTAGGTATTAAATCATACACTATGATCTCTAAGGAATTAAATCCAAGTAGCCTTGACGCTTCCACGAAGTCTCTCTCCTTAAGTGACAAGAATTGAGACCTAAAGGCACGTGCAGCAGTTGGCCATGATAATGCCGATATTAGTAAGGCTAATGATACAATATCTAAGAATTTGACGAGAACCGCAAGAATAAGGAATAATGGAAGCTGGGGTATTGCCAGTAAGATATCAGCAAACCCCATTATAACATTATCAACATAACCGCCAAGATACCCTGCTATTGAACCCAGCAATACAGCTATGATGGTAATGAAGATACCTGTTACGAACGCTATTATAAGCATGCTTGTTGTACCATAAACTATCTTAGCGAATATATCTTCACCTTGGAAATCCGTACCAAATGGGTGTTGTAAACTTGGAGGCGCATATATGTTAGGTGACGGTGTTGGAGGTGGAATGAAAAATGGCCCAATTAACCCCATTAACACGAACACAACAAGTATTATTAACCCTGACATAGCTAACTTATCCTCAACCAATGCATGGAATGCCTCGACTAGGTTCTCCTTGGTTCTGCTTAGTGCCTTACCGTATGTTTTTCTTAAGGAGGCGCGTGCCATAGCTATCTCACCCTTATCCTAGGATCTAACAGACCATAAAGTACATCGGCTAAATAATTAGCGGCAATTACAGCTATTGTTATTATTAGGAATATACCTTGCATCACTGGGTAATCTCTCTGATTTATTGCCTGTAGTAACCTTAGTCCTATACCAGGGTAGACAAATATGCTCTCAACTAATACAGAACCACCGAATATAAAAGCCACTGCTATTGTGAAATTAGTAAATATTGGGAGAATTGCGTTACGCCCAACATATGTCGTCATTATCTTACTTTCAGGAAGGCCCCTGGCCCTAGCGACAGTTATATAATCTTCTCCCAAAACGGAAATTGTACTGCCCCTCATTAATAGTATCCAGCCACCTATAGTAGTTATAACATAGGTAAATATGGGGAATATTGCATGTTGGATTACGCTCATTATAAATGGAATATTCCAACCTGGTATAACATTGCTTGAATATGCACCTCTAAGCATACTGAACGGTACAACTCCTAAATAATCACCAAAGATTATTATTAGTAGCATCGCTATTATGTAATTGGGTACAGAGTTAAGTATTGACGATAGGATGGTTATAGTTGAATCCAATATTCCACCTCTTCTATACGCTATTGCCATGCCGATTAATATTCCAAATATGAAACTAATGAGCAGACCTGTACCTACAGTGAATACTGTCCATGGTAGATATTGGGCAATTATCTTAATTACAGGCATGCCATTCATGAACATTGACCGTCCTAAGTTACCCCTAAATACGTTTATCATGTATTCGATGTACTGTTTATATAATGGTTCGTTTAAATTAACACCAAATATTGCAGCAGCCATGGCCTTAGCTTGTTGGTAGGGCATGCTGTATGTTGTTTCAAGGTATACTATGTATAAATCAACAGGGTTACCAGGCATTAGCCTTACTATAAAGAAGGAAATTGATACCACTACTATTATTATTACGATAGCTCTTATTAATCTTAAAAAGGCATAACTTTTTAATACACTTCTTATCTTAGCGCTCATCACCTCACCTTCTTCTCATTAAAAATATGACGGCAATCACGGCAATTATTATTACTACCACTACTACGGTTATGATTAAAGTTGTACTTAGCATTTTACTTGTTACAGTTGTAGTAGTGGTTGGGGGCACAGTAGTTGTGGTAAGAGTGGTTGTAGTAGGCGATGTGGTTGTTGTAGTAGGGGATACCATTGACATTGATACCGGTAAAGTTATGGATGACCAGTGATAGCTTGAGCATGGATAAACTATTCCAAAAAGCACTTGAAGCACCACCGGGTTGTTTTGATACACCGGATTTTCCCAAAGTGGATTACTAAATGGTAACCATCCACATACACGCACGCCCTCAAGAACGGCATTGTCACCATACCTCTCCCATATCGGTATGACTGGTAGATATTGGCTGAATGCAATAGCTAACTTTGAGAATGCCTCTCTTTCCTCAGTTACATTGGTCGAGTAACCGATTTCATATATTAACTTACTAACATTGATGAGACCATTGGTGGTGTTCCATATCATGGGTAATGCCATTCCAGGTGTCCCAGTGCCAAGGTACTCGCGGGCATTGTAGGTTGCAAATAAGTCGTAATATGAGAAGAACGGTGTGGGGGCACCTGCACCCCAGCCCTGTATTGCCAACTGGAATTGCCCCTCTTCAACCAGTGTAGGTACCTCTGAGTAAGTCACTGCCTTTAAGTCTATCTTAATACCAAAGGCTGTTAATTGAGCGGCTATATTCTGTGCTGTTGCACCCCAGTCAGCAAATTCTGCAGGATAAATTAGGGTTAATTCCACAGGTTTACCATTCCAGTACCATTGGTTACCGACCTTCTTTAACCCTATACTCTCAAGCAATTGGGCAGCCTTACTTGGATTGTATACGTAGCTGCTTATTTGTCCTACTGCCCAAGACTCAATCCACGATTCAGCCGTTGACTTAGGCACACCGGTGAATTGCCATGGCACCTCAACTTTAGCGTATGGACCCAGTGATACTTGAGCAGCTTGAGTCATGTTTATTGCATATGCTATGGCCTGTCTAAATATCACATTTCTGAACAGCGGGCCATACGTTGAATCATTATAATTGAAGAATAAGGCTGGCCCAAACAACGTTGGTGGTGATGCGATGCTGTAACCAATACTCTGGAATTGTGCAGCTGACGCAGGTGGGAATCCATGAGTTGCATAATCAATCTCTTTAGCTAAAACAAGTGGTGTTATTACTGGTGTCTCACCATTATGATTCTTTAATGCATCGAATTTAACTTGGTTAGCCCATGCCGAATATGGGTTTTTAACGAGCCAATAGGTATCGGTTGTTATAGTGGCTGTATCAACATAGTATGGACCATCAGCTAAATACACCGGTGGATTCCACTTAACCAAGGCTTGTGTTAGGTTGGTCATTTGGGGTGATGTATTACTATACCCTTGATTAATAAGGTTCTGAATAGCCATACACCAGTTGCCGTACACCTTATATGGCTGTGGAGGCATCAGGTAAAGTATATCCCACTCAAGGACAATAGGTGAAGCCGGATGAACTATATGTAATACTACGGTGTAGTTATCAGGCGTATCAATTTGAGGACTAATATAGAGGAAAGCAGGGTAGCTGAACGCGTAATCTATTAGGAATGTACACTTAACATCTTGAGCAGTGAAGGGTGTTCCATCACTCCATCCATTATTCTTAATCAGATGAATTATGAAGAGTCCAGTACCATTAGGGAAGTATTGAAGAGTCCAGTTGCTAGCTAAAATAGGTATCCATGTGCTATTATACCAGATGTACTGTGCCAATGGAGGTGTAACAAGATCTTGCCAAACACCTACAGACAGAAAGTTAGTTGCCCAATAATTAAAACTATACGGCAGGACATAAGGCCATGCTATACTCATGTAGGTAGTTACTGTTACAGTCTGTTGCGCTGTGGTGACCATTTTAAATAATGATGCCGCTAAGAACGCTAAGAGTAGTAAGGGTATGCCTATTAAAAGTTTATATTTTATCCTCTTGGTATTAGTCATGTTTATGAATCTGTTTTTCCATTTATGTAGTTTACCCATAGTTTGTTACCTATCTGAGGGTTTAAAACTTTTACTATATATATGCTAAGTAGATTTATATATAGGTTATTTATGCATATTGATGGATAACCCTAGGTGAATTAATACATGTGCTTAAGCATTCCGTAAACGTTACCCCATAATACGTCGTCAGCTTTATCACCCAGCATACTACCTAGGTTAGCCAACTTATCCACGGATTCAAGACCAGTTATCACCTCGTCTGGGTACATTCCAAGGAAATCCGTTCCTATGGCTACGTGTTCCCAACCGTAGTTCTCGCCAATGTACCTAATGTTATCGATAACACCCTCTATGCTTGGCCTAGGTAACAGCGACGGTATCGCGGTAACCCCTATCACACCGCCGGTCTTGACCACAGCCTCAATCATGTCGTCGTCAAGGTTCCTGGGAGAGTCCTTGAGCCTCCTCGCATTGGCATGGCTAACTATGACTGGTTTCCTGGATATTGAAGCCACGTCCAGTACTGTCTGCTTGCTGGCGTGTGCAAGGTCAATCAACATGCCTAGTTCATTGGCTAGCTTAACCAACTCCTCCCCCTCCCCAGTCAACCCGTAATCCTTCCTAGAGTTGCATGATGCGGCGAACTTCGTGTCGTAATTCCACGTCAACTGAATAACCCTGACATAATGGTCAAGTCTTGCCTTTTAGGGTGGTGTTTGTTTCTTTGTTTGTTTAAAGTTTTAGTCTTTTGGTTGGTATTTTTGTTTCTGGTTATCCTTTAATTCGCCTTGTTTGTCTGCTTTTCCTGGTGCCTGGGGTGGTGCCTCCGAGAGGGGGTTTGGGCTTTTTGGATGAGCCGGTGGGGCGATACCCCACTGTTTCCACCAACCCAGGCACTCCTTATCCTCCTAAATCGAAGGGTAGAGGTGGGAAATCAAGGAGTGAGGAAATGCGCACTGTTAGGCTTAGGCTACTGCCTAATGGCGCCCAGGAGCGTAAATTACGGAAGCTAGCTGATGCCGCTGCTAGGCTTTGGAATGAGTTAAACTACGCTAGGCTTGTGCAGTTTAGGGCAAGTGGTAGGGTGGACTTCAAGGGTACAGGGCACGAGCTCTATCATAAGTATAAGAGTGTGTTGGGTGTTAATGCTGGTCAAGTGATTAATCTCAATAATTGGATGTGGAATTCCTTCTTTAAGTTGTCTAGGCTATACAAGCAAGGCAAACTACCTAAATTCATGGGTAAACCATCACCCCCTGGCTTCTGGAGGGATAAGGTGCTTGGGAGGAGGTTGTTGAGGATTCTGGTTAGGAATGATAGGTACTACATTGAGCCAGTTAATGGTGGTGAGGGCTACCTAGTCCTAAAGGACTGGGGTTTGAGGATTAGGTATGCTGGTAGGGTTAAGTGGAGTGGTAAACAGGGCATGCTTGTAATCAAGCTTGAGGATAACAGATGGTTCGCATACGTACCCATAGAGGTTGGTGGGAAACCAGCGAAAACCAACCCAAGAGGTTACGTGAAGGGGGTTTACGATAGGGTGCAGGTTGAAAAGCCTAAGGGTAGTAATAAGGCGTTTATTGACGTTGGCTTGAATAACCTATTCGCCGTAGTATTTAGCCATACTGATACTGCAATCCTAATCAAGGGTTCGACGATTAAGTCCGAGTACTACTGGTGGAAGCGTGAAATCAAAACCTACCAATCAATTAGGGATTGGTTAAGGAATCGTGGCTTCAATGCATGGCGCAAGTACCATGCATTCTACCTACACGCAATCTACAAGAGGAGGGAGAGGTTGAGGCACTATTACCGCACTGCAATTAGGTTCCTGGCGAGGACTTTATGGCAGATGGGCATTAACGAGGTGTTCATCGGTTACCCGTATCTAGTTAGCCAAGGCAATGGTAACGAGTACAACACCAATGTTTGGTGGTTCAATAAAATCGTTAATTGGCTTAAGGATGTATTGCAGGAGTATGGGATTAAACTAAACATAGTGAATGAGTATGGGACTAGCAAACAATGCTCAATATGCAGCATGAAGCACGAGAACGGTAGAGTCAAGAGAGGACTATACGTATGCCCAGTAACAAGCATTAAGATTAATGCTGATTTGAATGCGGCAAGGAATATCGCAAAAAGAGTAGGCTACAACACTCCAATGCCAAGGAGAATACTCAGCTACATGGTCACCACTAACGGTGTAAAACCATTAACCCCCAAAGAGGGGGAAACAACCAAGACCCCCACAGTGAAAACCCCGCCTCTTTGAGACGGGGAGGGGGTCATTTACTGTTTAATGGTAAATCAATAAGTTTACCCAAGGTTAACGTTGTTAAGGCTGAGCTTGAGGGTTTCATTAAGGCTGTTGAGGAGGATAAGCTGGTCCCAATGCCACCTGAGGTGGCGCTTAGGGACCTTAAGGCCGTGCTGGACGTTTACAATAACCAGTGCATCTAACCTATTGAATCTTTTCATTTTTGAGTTGAATCTTGACTAGGTGCCTTAAGCTTAATCACACTACCATATCTCTCGGCACAGTCGCTACATGCAATAACCCTGAAGTTCATGCCAATGTACTCGTCGTTGATAACCACGACCTTAGCCTCACTGGGCTTAACAGGCTTGAGGCAGAAGAAGCATATCAACTCCCTACCCCTAAACCCCCTATACCGAAGTCTCTTGCTCATCCCTAACCACAGCGTTAACGCATAGTCTCTTAATAAGGTTTCGCGGGAACCATAAATGCTCCATCACCCATCAGTACGCCGCGCCTTTTACTCTCTGTGGAACGTGGATAAGCGTTATTAAGGTTAGCCCCAGGTTGCGTATGTGAGCTGGAGCCTACTGGCTACCCTTAGGGAAAGGCCTGATGACGTTAGGAGGATGCTTAGGTGGAGGGGGTATGATGAGTCGATGGTTGACCAATTCATGTCCCTTGACAGCGAGTGGAGGGGTATTAAGGCTAAGGTTGATGAACTTAGGCATAGGAGGAATGCCCTCAGTAGCCAAATCTCTAAGGCTCCCCCTGAGGCTAGGGGTGCTTTGATAGAGGAGGCTAACAAGGTTCTTAAGGAGCTGGACTCCCTCAACGCCGAGCTCAGCAGGATTGAGGGTGAGAGGGATTCGCTATTGAGGAGGTTCCCTAACCTGATCCACGAGTCAGTCTACTCAATATGCCGAAACGAGTCCGTGGAGTCCGTGGCCCTGAAGTACGTTGGTAGGCCTAGGGTGTGGAGGGGCTACTTGAATCAGCTGAGTGGTTTAGGTGGTGTTGAGCCTGAGGTTATTGACTGGCAGCCCGTGGGCCACGCCGACATGCTCGAGGGTGTGCTTGGCCTTGGAGATACGGCTAAGGCTGGGGAGGTTGCCGGGAGCAGGTTCTTCTACCTATTCGACGACTTAGCCTGGCTCAACCTAGCCCTATCCCTATACGCAATTGACTTCCTCACGCAGAGGGGATTTAGGCTCGTTATGCCGCCCCACATGCTCAACTACGACGTGATAAGCTCAGTGATAGACTTCGAGGCCTTCAAGGACGCAATATACAGCGTGGATAATGGGCAACTCTACCTAATAGGCACCGCCGAGCATCCATTGGCTGCGCTGTACAGGGGTAGTGAACTGCTTGAGAAGGACCTACCCATACTACTGGCCGGCTTCTCACCATCATACAGGAGGGAGGCTGGGGCTGGTAATAGGGACCTTAAGGGCATCTTCAGGGTTCACCAGTTCTACAAGGTGGAGCAGTTCGCCTTCACCCTACCTGAGGATAGTTGGAATTGGCATGAGAAACTCCTAGGCAACCTAGTGGAGATTTGGAGCAGCCTGGAGATACCCTTTAGGGTTGTCCTAGTGTGCCCGAGGGAAATGTCCAGGACAGCCGCCAAGCAGTACGACCTTGAGGCTTGGATGCCGGCCCAGGGGGTGTTTAGGGAGATGGCGTCATGCAGCAACGTCACCGATTGGCAGTCTTATAGGCTTGGGATTAGGGTGATTAGGAAAGGCATGAAGAGGGAGTATGTGCACACCCTCAACAGCACAGCCATAGCCATCGAGAGGACTATAACGGCTATACTTGAGAATAACCAGGAGGAGGATGGGACTGTTAAGATACCTAAGGTGCTTAACAAGTACCTCGAGGTATTCCCAAAGGCCCCAAGGGACTACATACACCCTAGGGGGAAGGTGATTAGGGACAGTAACGGCAGGGTTATTGAGGTTAGGCGCGCTTAAACATGGCTTAATGCTTTAATTACGGTGAAAATCAACGAGGTGAGGTCGGCATGAGTATACTGTACAAGTCCTACATCTACGCATCCGTGGAGTGCGACATGAATTACGATAAGTACAGCGAGGGTGGTCGAAGGTACGTCCCCTGCACCGTTAAGCTTAATAGGCCCATTGCCCACGCCCTACTGCCCATACTTAAGGACTATGCATCAAAGATGCTGGCTGGGGGAGGTGCAGTTAGCCTAAGTGTGGTTAGTAATTCGGAGTTGAGTATTAGGGTTTACGTTGATGCTATGAAGTTGGGTTACACGGCCGGCGAGGTCGTGGATAGGTTAATGGGCGTGGTGGAGGGGTACTCGTACTGCACACCATAGGGGACGACATGATTAATACTGGTCCTTAACCAGCCTGGACAGTAGCCTAACACCATCCTCAATGTCCTCCGCCTTAATTACCCCTATGCTTAACCTAGCCGAATCAACGGGACCCTTGCCTATGAAGAACCTGCTAGCCGGTACGTAGGTTAACCCGAACTTAACCGCTGTCCTAAGTAGTCTCTCAGCGTTGACGCCTAGCCTAACTAGGGCATAGAACCCGCAGCTTGGGTTAAACTGAAGGGAACCCGGCATGTAATTGTTTAAGGCTTCAATGAGCCTACTGAGCTTACTCTTATACGTGGACCTCGCCTTACCCAAGACCTCGCTGATTACACCCATCCTGAGTAGCTCATAGACCACGAGTTGGGTTAATGTTGATGTTGAGAAGTCATGCTGCTCAAGTCTCTCTAAGCTACCCCTAAGCCAACCCGGTGCAACCACGAACCCAACCCTAAACCCCGGCCCAAGCACCTTTGAGAACGTGCCAACATAAATAACGCTACTGGACAGTACCCTAAGTGGCCTTAGGACATTACTGGACAGTATCGTGTATGGATGACCCCCTTCCCGCCTTTTGGGCGGGGTTTCACCGTGGGGGTCTCGGGCGTTACTCCCTCTGCGGGGTTAATGGTTCGTCTCGGGGTGGTGGAAATAGTGGGGTATCGCCCCACTGGCTCATCTGAGACAAGGGAAACCCCCTCTCGGGGGCACCACCCCGAGTACCGAAAACCCCAGCAAAGCTGGGTTTAATAAACCCATCGCCGTGAAACCCACATAGTGGTGCAACCCCACCCTAAAGGGTGAGGCTTGTCTACTCGTTGTCAAGGTATTGACTCAAAAGATTATTAATAAGGCCCATTGACGAGTACCTATGCGGGTATGCGTTATAGGGTTGGGTAGGATGGGTAGGGGTATTGCGGTAAACCTCTCTAGGAGGGGGCATGTTGTTCAAGGCTTCGACGTAGACCCTAACGCCGCGGGTAGGCTAAGCGGCACGGGGGTTAAGATCACTAGTGACGCCACTCAATGCGCCGAGGGAGCCGACTACGTAATACTCGCCCTACCCACCGGTAGAGAGTCGCTTGAAGTCATTAGGGGTATAGTTAATGTGGCTAAGGGTGTTATACTGGACACCACAACCATGAGCGTCAGTGAACTTAGGGATGTGATGCAGGTTGTTAATGAACATAGACTTAAGTACCTGTCAGTTAGGCTTGAGAAGGGGCCTAGGGAGGCTGAGAGGGGTGAATTGGTCCTATACGTTGGTGGTGACAAGGCACTATTCGATGCGTCAATGGAGGTCCTAAGCCAAATAGGCACCCCAATATACATCGGTAGCCATGAGCAGGCCACGGCGCTTAAGCTAATAAGCAACGTCATACTGACGGCAAACGCCGTAATACTGGCTGAGGTGTCGGCTTTAATACGCAAACTGGGTATTGACCCCGACTCCGTGGTTAAGGCATTGTCCATGGGTGGCTCCGACTCAGCCCAATTAAGGGCAAGGCTACCCTGGATGCTTAAGGGTAGTTACGGTGAATCCTTCTCAGTTAAACTGGCCAGGGATGTCATAGATAAGGCCCTTGAGTATGCTCAATCCATGGGGGTTCAGCTACCCTTAACCACACTGATAAATGAGCTACTTAGGCTAGCCGAGGCCTCAGGCTACGGTTCAAGGGACTTCTCCGAAATAGCGGAGATGCTTAAGGTTAATGAAAAGGTAACGAAGTAGTTAAGCCTAACGACGGTGAACATTAACAGTACCTTAGGTTAACTTAATCATTAATGGTGATTCACCTTCAACGTTAACCCTAATCCTAACGACCCTATCACCACCCTCAACCCCCCTAACACTACCCCTACCACCCACCGCCACAGCGTTTGTGACGTTACCAAGCTTACCTGTATCTATCGTTACCACGGCGTTAATTGGGTGATTATTCATGTTGTAAACCACGAGGTGCCTATTGGTGTATGGTATTAGGGAGAAGTTGCTTGCAAATGAAGCCTCAGGGTCAACCCTTAAGCCAATGTACTCGAACACTATATCCCTAAGTGTGCGCCTAACCACCTCGGGATAGTAATCCTTGAGGTACGGTGCGTACTTAGTTACGTTAACGACGTAAACCCTTGACTTACCATACTCATTGACGTAGATTACAGGATACCTATAAACGCCATCACTGGCTTCAAGAAGCACCTTACCGCTGGTAACGTTGAGCACCGGCCCAATGGGCGATGCCTGAGGTCTCCTGTACATGTGCTGGTAAGTGTGGCTACCCCTAACGAAGTATAGCACGTCAATCACGGGGCTTAACAGTGGGTTATCCTTAGCTAAGCCCAGTAGTTCAATGCCGTCGTAACCTAAGGCACCTTCGGCTATTAGCTCGGAGGCGCTTGACGTAACCACTAGGTTAACACCCCTCCTGGCCAATTCAACAACATCCATGACCCCGATTAAGTGCTCCGTAACCAGCACATAATCCCCCTCCTTAATTTTGCCAGGGTCAATGGGCCTTATTGGGATGCCCACCATGCCCAGGTAGTCGTGGATGTACTTCTCGAAGACTGCGCCGCTGGTTTGTATTGCTGGCATTAATATGCCCAGCTTATCCATGGTCTGGTTACTGTAAATGCCCTTAATCACAGGCTCCTCCACCTTAACTGACTCAACATACCTAGCCCTATTCTCCAAGGTTAACGAGTATGCGTCAAAGAGCACTATTTCGCCTATTGTCGTTAATGCACTGAACCAAAGCTGCCTAAGGTAAATGTTAGGGCTTATTATAACACCACTGTAGAGTCCATTGAATGTGTCGAACCAAACACCCTTAAGCTTATCGCCAACTATAGCCCTAGCATACTCGGTTATTAGGAATGAGTTGTACTGCTCAGTACCTTCCCTACTCTCCGTACCAATATAGATGCTGTCAAATAGGTTGGCTAGTTTACTTAGTACAAGCCCCCTGTGCGCAAAGTCCTCCCTCCACTCGGCAACCTTAAGGTTAACCCTAACATTCCTATTGGCTTCCTTGGCAGGTTTAATGACGAAATTCTCAGAGACGTCAAGCATTACCGTGGCCGAGTACCTGGCCCATAGATCAAGAATCCTCCTATCATTATTCCTAATAGCCCTCATTAATTCACCCCTAGTCAGCGATAACCCAAACATGTTGTTGAACAATTCAACATCATGATCACTGTGGCACCACTGAGCCCAGAAGTCATCAATAAGTATTTCATTGAAGTGACCTGCCAGGTGACTCATTGCATTGGCGATAAGCCTTTTATTATTATCATCACTAATGCAGGCAACCTTAAACCCATAATCCTCGTACGTGTACCATCCATCCCCCCAAGTGCCTATTGCAGTTCCCCCAGCTAACTCAAACTCCCCCTCAAGTTTCTTAACCATAGCATCAACCTCATCATCACCCAGTAGTAAACCATCCCTATAATTTTCAACATAAATCCGCGTAATGTTAAGCGCCCTAACGACGCTAAGAAACCTTCTAAACAATTCCTCATTCCTTAAAAAACCCCTGACTGCGTGGGCAGTCATATACGTGGATAATTTAAAGTCACCCATAAGGGTTGAGGTAACTCGATGTTTTTAAGTATTAACCTAGGCTAATTAGGCATCTAAAGAACAATAATATCAAAAATAGAAAGATTATTTAGCCACTTTTTAACTGCAGATTAAACTTTATCTCCTTCTCAACGCTATTACCGCGGTTACTGCGGCAATGACTGTCACTATGATTACTCTTCCAATCACTAGTGCTGTGCTGATTACTGGTTTTGTGACTGTTACTGTGGTTACTGCCGTTGATGTTGCAATTGATGTGCTTGTTACTGTACTCGTTACTGTTGTTGAGGTGACTGTTGATACTGCTGTTGTGGTTGCTGCCACGGTGGTTGTTGACGTAGTCGTTGTTGTAGTTACTGGGGTGTATGGTATGTGGAAGTATGAGGCTATGTAAGACTGCACATTGGGATCAGGACTAGGTAAGCTTAGGAAGGTAGCTATCCACCCATACCTAGTCCAAAGGTTACCATTAACAATTGCCTCGGCTAAAGGAGGAACCTCACCAGTTGGGGCTATGTCCCCTAATAATACCTATGTTAATATGTTCATCCATTGAAGAGGCATACCAGGATTACCCATAATGTGCACTAACCCCTGTCTAGCCGGTGGAGGTAGGCAATTCATCTAGCTAATATTATAGTCATCTTTGACGTACTCTATTTGTATAAAATTGCTCATTATCTACCGCCGCTGAGGATAACCGCACTACCCTATATCATGTCCATGGCGTAAATTTAAATTTTCAAATTACGGCTCTAAAACTACTTCAGCCGATACCTCGGCGTTGTCGCTTAACTTGAATGCAACGATATCATCGTATTGCTCCAAGTCTATTACATTCCACCCACCCTTAAGCTGATAGTTATCCGTACGCACGTGTCCTGATAACGAGTATTCTGCTATAGTCAACACGACCTGCCTATCCACACGTACCTTTAGCCTCCTTTTACCAAACCCCTTAAGTGGAATACCACCAAACCATCCACTTAATCCGCTCACCTCCTTGGAATAGGCGCCATCCCATAGCCATAGCCTAACTGGTGTTAGTGGTTTTGAGAGAACCTTATTAACAGGCACCTTAAATACGCCACCCATTCCAGACCTGTACGTGTACACGCCCGTATGGTTAGTGTGGGATGTGCCTAGGTATAGGTACTCTCCGTCAGTGGCCATACCTGAGATAAAACCCATTGATGCCATTATCTGCGGCACAACCGCATCAATACGCATTAGTAGCGTCACATCAGCCCTTGCCGATGGCTCCTTTAAGTGATCCCATGGGTTAAATGCAACTAACGGGATGCCGTATACGTAAGCCTTCTGGGACCTAACACCGCCGACGTGGTATGGCATGTTATCCTCAGGGTTATTAGTCTCAAGGAACGGGAACGCCATGTACCTGCCCTTATCTGGCTGAATGTAAACTAGGATACCTGCGTAAAATGCTATTAACCTATTTTGAAGCTGAACAATCTGACCACCCCTCCTGCGCACCTTAATTCTCTTGCCTTGGTCCAGTGCGAACTCGAACTCACTGACCCTATTCACTGACCCATCCCTCATGTTGTATATGACTATGGCTGAGTCCTCCATTAAAGCTGGGTTAAAGAGTGTGGCGTAGATCTTGTCATCCTTAAGCTCCATCTTGTAGATAGTCCCTTCAGCCAAGTACTCTGCTCTACGTTCCCTAAGTTCAATGCGCCATAAGCCCAGTTCAGCATGCCCATCGGCCCTTGTGAAGTAGACGGCATCCTCGTGGGCATCGTAGAGTAGGTCAGTGACTTCACCATACCAGTGGTTTGGCGGTATCTTGTTATCCCACTTCCTCCACCATATTAAGTCAACCCTATTGGCCTCATCTATGGCGTGTATGTGACTGAACTTACTCCTCATATCCTGGAGCCCATTAGGCAATACACCTGGGGGTGCCTTAAGCCACCCACCAATGAAGAGTAAATCCCTTGACCAGGCCATGGCTGCGTGCGTATCGCCAGCAACCCTTGGCTGTGCCCCAAGCTTCTCGTAACTGTATATTAACCTTCCATCTGCATAAACCCTGGCAGCATGGCCATCGTGGACGATTAGTGACCTTGACCTTGGGTGGAAGCCCACATATAGGCATCTGAAGCTATGATGCCCCAGCGCCACTTCATCAAAGGGTATGAACCCCTCAAGTATAAGATCCCTACCCATTACGCTTATGGATACTTAGGTATTTATAAGTGTGCGTTCCAACCTATACTCACCCTCATTAATCATGAAGATAATTAATACACGGTAATATATATAATGTTACAAAGTCAGTAATGCTTATAAGTTAGTTAAGGAATCATAATGACATGCACAACTATTTAACCATTAAATAGTAAATTAACTTACGTCGAGGTTAATCAATATTCATAAGGTTGACTGGACGTATAGGGCTAGCCAATACGAATTCAGTTATCATGTTATAGAACCGCATATAGATGAATCCAATGGTAATGCCTTCGAGTATTCAGTATTAAAGGTAAATAATAAGTCGACGTTAAAAATTATCCTAAGCATAATTAAGAACAATGATAATGTTAAGGAGGTTGTTGAGCTTAGGGCGTTAAATCCAGGTTATCCTAAGAGGGTAGGCATTACACTTAAGGTTAAGTTGGATAACTCGGTGAGATACAGGACTTATAAGCTAGGTGGTATCGAGATTAAGGATAGTATAGTGAACGGAATTGAACACTGGGGTTTTGTATTTATTGACCAAAAGAACCTAGGTGCAAACCTAGACACCTTTATGCATTACCTGATGAGTAACGGTGAGGTTATAGGAATGAACACTAAGCACATCGATATCTATAGAGTTATTCTCAGCGATAAGTCCCAATAGATTGGCTCCTTTCTTAGTAGAAGTGAACTAAGGGCGTTAAAGGCGGCTTACGATTTAGGATTCTTTGATGAACCAAGAAAATCGACACTGAGTAAGGTAGCTGATGCGCTGGGCTTATCACCAACTACAGTGAACTATGAGATAAGAAGGGGGATAAATAAATTATCGTCAATTTTACTAAGAGACAACCAGAGTAATAAGGTTAAATGATTATATTAAATGGTATAGAAAACATATTTTAAAAGTTAAGCATTTAGCCTTAGTTCATCTTCTTCTTAGTGCTATTATTGCTGCTACTGCTGCTACCACTACTACAATGACTACTATTCCGATTACTAGTGTTGTGCTTATTACTGGTTTTGTTACTGTTACTGTGCTTACTGCTGTTGTTGTTGATGCCATTGTTGAAGTTACGGTACTAGTCACCGTTGCCGTTGAGGTGACTGTTGAAACAGCAGTAGTGGTAGTCGTAGCCGTAGTGGTTGTCGTGGAAGTCGTGGTTGATGTAGTAGTAACAGGAGTAGTCGTCGTAGTAGTGGTGGTAGTCGTAGTTGTAGACGTAGTTGTTGTAGTGGTCGTTGTGGTTGTTGATGTGGTTGTGGTGACTGGAGTATACGGAATATGGAAATACGAGGCAACACAAGACTGAATACTCGCATCTGGGTTTGGTAATCCTATGAAGGTTGCGAATTGAGGAGTCTTAGTCCAAAGCGAACCATTAGCAATAGCCTGGGCCAGGGGTGGTACTTGCCCGGTTGGTGCGAAGACGCCGAATAGTATTGGACTGAACCCGTGTAATCCGTCAATAACGCTCCCGCCATTAAGTAGAACCTGCTGTGTTGTGAATGGCAGGCAGTTTAAAACCCAATTAACATCGGCTAACCCCTGCTTAAACTCCATAACTGCACTTAGTGACGCACCCACTGGTAACACTGGTATGTAGTACTCCCACCAGGCAAACAGTATCTTAGTGAGCAACTCATACTCAGGTGTACCTGGCCCACTCCACCTTGTACCATATAGTGTCCAGTTAAATGGACTGAAGTAACCGTACGTACTGTTAACACATACAATGTCCTCATGGTTAAACAGCGTCACGGGCGTACAAGTGCCATTAGGCCACTGGAATGGCCACCAGCCATAGGGTGATGTCCACCAGTTAGGTACCATGTTTATCTGCGGTATGACCCACCATGGCCACATGTAGAAGTGCCACGTACCGTAATAACCAGTCATAGGTGTGGCAACGAACATTGACGCTGCTATCCAACTACCCTGCCAGAAGTACGAACCCCAGAACGTTGCACCATCAATCGCAATAACATGCGTCGGTATACCAAACTCAGTTAGTTGATTGGCCACAACAGTCAGTATGGTTATCCAGTCCTGTGAGTAGTTAGGCACAACTATGTTTAACGTTAACGGTGTTCCATTCGGCAGGTACCATTGGTTACCCTTCTTATATAGGCCAGCCGATTGAAGTAGCTGAGCAGCCTTAGTCCAATTAACCGTGTAATTGTAAACAACACTAAGCACCGACTTGGGGTAAGTGTAGAGAGTGTATGGTGGGGTTGGTACAGCATTCCACTGTGGTTCATAAAGCGGAGCCCAGGCTAGCACAGCCTCAGTCCTATTGATTACGTACGCTAAGGCCTGCCTAACCTGAGTCATATTCCATGGGTACACCAGTGGATTAATGGATATACCGAAGTCGCTAAAGCCTGGCGCAACGTAGACAAAGAAGCCGGCGGACTTAAGGGCAGTGATTTGCTGCGGGCTCAGCGCCATACCAGCATAGTTAGCTGAACCTGACTCTAACGCCGCAATGGCCTGTGATGAACCACCAACGTAGTAAACGACAATTGACGGGTTATAGTAATTCCATGATGCGTATGGGAAGACCTGGTACCACTCACTCAGTAAGTTACTTGGCTCGAGGGATGTTTGAATGTATGATGAGCTAACGTACGTCAGGTACCATGGTGAAATACCCCAATAGGGGAGCAGCATCCTGGTTAGATTATTCTGTATGAATGTTGACCTCTCCGTTGAATTCATGCTTAATACCTTCTCCAGTATCGGCTTCCACACAGGGTATGGTGTTTCCACGGCATTTGCCTGATTTAGGATATATATCTCCATAATTGGGCTCCATAGGGACATGTTAGTTAATTCCAGGGTATAATTATCAACAACCCTCACCTGCCTCAGCAGCACACCTATATCCGAGTTGTTTAATGCCGGCCAATACTGGCCTGACGTTAAAACTTCAAGTATAATGTTCGCCCAAACATCCCATGCTGTGAACGGTATTGTTGCAGTCCCGTTAAACCAGTAAAGACCCTTCCTAAGGTGTATTATGAAAGTGTTATTCTGCGGTATATAAGTCCAATTTGCTGCAAGCACCGGGTAGAATTGCCCATTTAAGTCATTATACATGGCAAGCGACTCATATACATCAACTGTCTGACCCCAATACTTGTTAAAACTACCCGAACTGGCAACAGGGTTCCACAATGGCAGGTTAGGTGAGTAAAGTAACGTGGATGGGCTCGCTATTATTATTTGTGGCGGAGATGCGGAGTTAACCACGTGTACGCTTAAGATGGCTGCAACCGCCACGAGTATTGCAACCACTGATAGTATGATTGACTTAGCCTTCACCTTAACCGGTACCGGTTTATACATACCCGATAACGTCTGTCCTTATTTATAAATTTTACTCTAACCTGTTAGATATTAGATGTTAAGCTTAGAGCCTATTTAATGATTTACGTCTTCTATTCGCCAACTCATTCTCAATCTCCCTCCTTAACCTTGGATCAAAAACACCACCAAGGGAATTAGCAAACATCACGAACCCCATAAGCACTATGATGGATACCACCGTAATTATCAGAGCAGGTATTGTACCTGTAGCCGTAAATATTGCTGCTTCTTGGTAGAATGCGTTACCCAGTATTGCCCCCCAGTTTATGTTGCTGTATGGTATTAGTCCTAGGAATGCTAGGCCCATTGCACCGTAGAACCCACCATTAATACTCATGATGATGTTTATGGATATCCAAGGTAGCAGTGCAGGCATTATGTCGTTTGCTATTATTGATAGTGAGTTTAGGCCTAGCAGCCTCGACGCCTCAACGTAATCCCTATTCTTAGCACTCAAGGCAGCAGCCCTAACTGACCTAGCTAAGCCAGCCCAACTTAAAATACCCATTATGAATCCTAGAATGACTGGGTTACTTGACCTAAAGATGACGGCTAAAATTAACCAAAGGGCGAAGGAGGGTATTGTAAGTATGATGTTGAATATGAAGTTAAGTACCTTATCAACTAAGCCACCTAGGTAACCAGCTAGAAGCCCTAGAAGCGTACCTAAGCCGACGGTTATTGCAGCTGATATCACGCCTATTTCTAGGAAGTATCTTAGTCCCCATATTATGTCGAGCAGTAGTGGGGCTCCAACGTAATCAGCGCCAAGTATGTACCATGGTGATGGTTTTAGTGTTGGTGGTATGAATTGTAGTGCTACGTTGCTCCACTTTGGCCCTGGGTATGGGAATAGTGGTGCTGCTAGGGCTAGGGCTACTACGAAGACTGTTAAACCAAACCCAGCCTTACCCTGACCAGTACTCGTGAAGATGACTATTGAAACATACAACTGATGCAGAAGATCAACAACCCTATTAACAACCCTCCTACCAAGAGGAACAGAAACACCCATCATACACCCCTCACCCTAGGATCAATCAAACCATAAGTAACATCAGCAATAAAATTACCCAAAATAACAGCAATAATAATAATAAGGAAGGTACTTATAGTTAGAGTATAATCCCTAGCTCCAGCTGCAGCTGATAATAAGTAACCTAAGCCAGGTATTGCAAACATGGATTCGATAAATATGCTATTACCGAATAGTAGACCATAGGAAAACAATAATGCGGTTAACTGAGGCAGTAGTACATTTTTACCTATGTACGACGATAATATCCTACGTTCAGAAAGACCCCTAGCCCTAGCCACCGTGACGTAATCCTCGTGAGTGATACTTAAGGCCAGGTTTCGTGTACCGAATGCCCATCCTGGGAACAGGATTAGGAAGTACGTTAATACAGGTAATGTTAAGTGCTTCAGGAGACTTAGTATGAAGGCTATGTTTAAACCAGGTGTTAACCCCCTATCATATAAACCCGCCACTGGCAATATCTTAATGTACACACCGAAAGCTATCAGTAGAATGAGCGCCAACATGTAAGATGGGATTGAGTTAAATATCACTGAAAACGCGTTAATTAAGGTATCTAATTTACCCCTTTTTGATGCACCAATTAAACCTAGGTAATAACCAAAGATGAAGGCTAGTGTTAATGAGATTGAGACTATTAATATTGTCCATGGCGCGGCAGCCGCTATTAGAACAATGTTTGGCGCCTTGTAGAGCATGGAGTAGCCTAGGTTACCGTGGAAGAAGTTCCATAGGTACTGGAAGTACTGGATAAATAATGGAACGTTCGGGTTGTAACCAGTCATTATCTCAGCTAGGGTGACTGCCTGTTGATAAGGAACACCACCCCTAAGTAGATTCGATAACATTATCTCAAATGGGTTACCGGGCATTGCGTGAATCAGTAGGAAGGCTATGGTTACTGCTGTTAATAATTGCGCAAACAGCAGACCAATGGTCTTGAGGGCCCACATCACATTACCCCTAATTGCACTGCCTCTTCGCAACACCTCATGAACACTGTTCATTATAGCCATACTTCACATATAATGGATTATACTTTATAAGTTTTTCTCAGAGATGCATTAGTTTACTCCTTAACGCAATGCTTAATAATCCTTAGTATTACCGCAGTAGTACATATGAGTAAATACTTAGGTATTAAAAACGTGAGACACAGGCGCCTCGAGACATTACTTATCGTATTCTTAATACTACCGCTACTCCTCCTTGTCGTTCACGCTGAGGGTGATCAAGGGTTTCCCACAACCATGAGCGCCGTGGAGGAGCTGTGTCATACCCCCCAGTTTAACGAGACAATAGTAATGTATGGCCCCAGTCAAACGTACGTAACAAAAATGGTGACCACCTCGTCGGGTTTAGCCTATAGGATAGAGAATAATCTATACGGTATTAAGTCCTATAATGGGATATCTTACTTAGCCTTTAACCCATTAACTGGTACTGTTTGCTACTACGGCAACTTCACTAATGTGGTACCCTCAGCGGCGGTCTGGTCATACCCAGAGGCTGTTGTTGATGGTTATAAGCCATGGGACGGTTACCCAGTATACAACATTTACCGGAGCAACCTGACGCTACCTAGCAGGGTAATTGATCTACTTAAACCTGGGGGTGGGGGGTATAGTTGGATTAGGGTGACGTACTCAGTGGCCTATTCACCAGCTACGTTTCCTGTTGATTTCGCGTTTGACATATGGATGCTTTACAATCCCCATGAGGTTGGGGCAATAACTAAACCTGACCTTGAACTCATGATTTGGCTCTTCTTCAACAATACTAACATTACCTGGGCTGAGGTTGGAACCACTGAAATACCGATAATCGTCGATGGAGTCTATAGGAACGTGACCTTCGCCGTCTTAGTATCATGCAACTTCCCATGGACATACGTGGCTGTGGTTCCACAGGACATTGGTAACACCACCGAGGCTGGTGGCTGGAGGTCGGCAACTGTTGAATTTCAACTTGCACCATTCCTAAACACGATACTTCAATTTGTCCCGTTAAAGGAATGCGCAACCGGCTTAAGCTCAATACCGGTAAAGAATGTCACATACCTAGAGAATTTAACCATGGTTGATATTGAACTGGGCATGGAATTCGGGGACAGATTATCAAGTGGGGCCGCTGGCTACGTATATAACATTGACTTTCTCAGGGGACTGCCCATCAACGAGAAGGTGACCACTACCACGGTAACCGTGACATCAACAACAGAAACAACGACGACCTCAACCGTGACCAGTACGGTAACCACCACCAGTACAGTAACATCAATAAGCACCACGACTATCATAAGGCAGCAGGCCCCAATGCAACTGCTAATAGCCCTAGTAATACTGGTTATTATTGTGGTTGCCGCATTGGTGCTTATACTTGCGAGACGGTGAATTTAATGGCGAAACTACCGGTAAAGACGCTTGCCATTGTGCTACTTACCCTTGTAATCCTAGCCATTGCGATTGTACTAACATTGAAGCCGGCGACTAAAACTACGGCTTTACCCGCGGTTCCCAATAAGACCATGATAATACTATGGGTTACGCCATTTGGTGGAACAAGTAATTACACTCTGCCGCAATGGGCTATACCAGGCGTGGTTGTTTGGTATCAGTGCGATAACCCAGGAGCCTCAGTGGCGTTGGTCAGCCAACAGATGAGGCTAATTCAAATGTATCTAAGCGAGAATAAGACAGTATTCATTAATTTGATGTGTGAGTTACCTACTGAGTGGAGGGGACTTCTTAATTACATTAACGTACCTACGTACATAATACAGGACTTAATGAACATTGATCCAGGTGGTAGGGGGCTTTACATAGGCTTCAGCGAGGAGAGGACATGCGTTGAGAACCCGGTGTGTAGATCAACAATGGTTAACATATATAGGGAGCTAAAGGCCCTGTTCCCTGAAGCCGGATTCTTCTACTATGCCGATGGTGATAACATTACTGATGTTTTGATTCTAGCTAAGGAGGCTAATTTAACCATTGTTGGTCGTGACAACTATGATTACTATTACGTCAATGGAACCGTTATTGTCCCATCCTACGTGATAAGTGATTTAATCTACTTGGAGAGGAATGGCTATAATGGCAGTCTATTAATGGGTGAACTTGGATTAAGGGTTTGCGATCAGTACGCCTATATCCAAGCCTCTCAAAACCCCTACATTGGGCCTAGGAACTGCACGGCACCGGCAATCTATGAATCTCAGATACTTAAGCAGTACATTAGTAAGGTTCACCCAACCTACGTAGGCATATGGGCGTGGAATGGCCCACCCTTCGGTATTGTTGATAATCCACTAATGATTAGGGTGCTGAGTCAATTCGCTGAAGCACCGAAACCCAGGTTGATAAAGCCACCTGGTAATATTATAAATGTTACATTCTGGGGTGGCTGGAATATTCAAGGCGTAATATCACTTATAGTTAATTATACTCTACACACAGGCAATTACATATCATACTCGATAATGCCTACCATTGGTACAATGCCCAATGAAACCTACATCCTAACTAAGGCTAGGGTGAGGGAACTGCCTAATGTTATGCAGGTTAATGGTGGGCCGTCCTTACTAGCCTTACCACTCCTAGGTGCAGCACTACTAAACTTCACACCAACTCTTAGTAACGTTGCTGGCTCAGCCATGGTCATCAATGGGGGTGTTAGTAACGTAATGCTTGCTAACACGTTTAATACCACAATGTTGGCCCTACCAATCACTGTGTATAGGGGTGGTTTATTGTTCATTAATGTTAATCTCCTTAGGGAGTATGGCTTACCCATCCCAGGGACCATTACCCAGTTAATTAATGATACACAGATGCTAGCCAACTATGGCTTCACGTGCATATGGGTAATACCCGGTGCTGACTATGGGCAGGACCAGGTTGACCTTTGGCAGTCCATATTTCTAAGCCTAGCCAGTGAGAAGTATGGGCCCGCTTGGGCGTCTAGGTTAATGAACGAACTGATGTACGGTGTGCTTGACCTCAGCAATTCCACAGTAATGAACCTTATTAATGAGACAAATAATTACTACCTACTGATAACTAAGTATGATTGCCCAGGCTGGCAAAGCATGAACTGGGCTGAGGCTGCAGCAATGCTCCTTCAGGGTGCGGCGGTCTTTCAGGTTAGCGGCAGTGAACTCATTGACTACGCATTAACGCAGGGAGTAATGATATACCCAGCGGCGCCGCAGTACCTGAATAACACTAACATTAATGTAATGTTTGAGCCCTTCCCAGGTACTGGGGGTGTTTATGTACTTTCTGCGGAGTCCGTGGCCGTGCCAATTCATGGCAATGCCACCACTAGGTTAAGTAGGGAGTTTGCTGAATTTTGGTCCTCATACGAGGGTGAACTTGCATGGAGCAGCGCAGGCGGTTGCTTAACTTGGTTTAACTCAACAAGCGTCTACGCATACCCCACGCAGCAGTACATCTGCAAGGACTTAGTGAACATACCCAGTTACGACTTTGTTGTAAGCCTAAGCCATGGTGGATTATTTCCAGACTCATACAGCTACTTATCAACCCAGCTAGTAAACCTACAGGAACGTGGCATGGGCTATTTGGGGAATTTCAGCGAATCCTTGTTAACATTTGAGAAAATAACCTACAGCGGGTGGGTTAATGCCAGTAGGATCGGGTTAAGTTACTTAGGCTACGACTGCATCCCCTTCGCTAACTATCTGCCACCCTGGATTAACCCAAGGACCTGTAGGCTGCAGCAATATTCACCTTGGTGGATATCCGGTGGTTAATGATCCTAGGTATTGCTCAAAGTTTAAAAGCCTTGGTCTTAGCGGGCTCCTTTAGGGTGTCTACTATTGATTTCCAGTTAGGTCCAAGGTACGATCCATTGAAGGTTGAGGAG
>WYEB01000163.1_pt1 | contig 26328 bp, 25 predicted proteins | sample 6343061 | NCBI WGS metagenome assembly WYEB01 (sample SAMN13812332, study PRJNA600296) | hot springs metagenome | biome: ENVO:00000051; feature: ENVO:00002007; isolation source: sediment sample from Evening Primrose shelf | place: USA: Yellowstone National Park, Evening Primrose Hot Spring ... | reverse complement strand
ACCAATCAACGACCTAACAAAACCTTCAACAGCAGTATTACCCATTGAGTAATTAGCATATAACATGCAAATAAACCTACTGCCCACCACAATTTAGAAAAATTTATTTCCAAAACACAGTTAATTAAGCCGGGACCGGGCCTGGAGAGCACACCCAGCTCTCCCCTGGGTAACACCCAGGCCGATGGGTTCGGAGGCCGAAACCCGCACATGGGTTTGGACACGGCTCGATGAAGACCAGTCCCCTAGGGTGCCCACGCCGCAGATGGCCAGCCGTAGGGCTGGTCGTCTGCGGAACCCGGCGAACCGGGTTAGGCCCGGGAGGGAGCGGACCCGTACACGGGGCTTACCCCTAAGTCGGGGTGGGCACGTTTAGGGGAGTGCTGGTCGGAGAATGGGCCGGTGTGGGCCCTGGTTTCGTGCCCAAACCTATGTGCGGGGTTGGGTCCCGAATTTTGTTTCTGTTTTGTTTCCCAGTGGGTGTGGGTTTGTGGGGTTGTTTGGGGTGGAGTTTCCAGGGTGTGATCGTGTCTCTTGTGGTTCTCACGTGAGTGTTACTTTTGGTAGTTTCTCTATCATTTGTTTCAGTGCGTGTTGTTGGGTGTTTGTTGTGGTTGGTGTTGCTGTTTTGTGCCTGATTAAGGGTGGCTTCTTGAGTTTGTCGATGACGATTAGCCTATGTATGGCGTGCAAGTAGGCAATGTTCCTAGGCGCTTCAAGCAAACCTCACGCACCCCAGAACCCATACTTAACCACCAGGATCTATACCCAGGGTTATCCTCAAACTCAGAGCCCCCGCAACCAACTTACCAAGCCTTTGGTGGACATCATCCTTAATGTTCACCATCCTGTACCTAACCACGTTATTGAGAAAGCCAGGGCTTAAAAGGTAAATGCATTATGGTGAGTCAATAGGCACCGGTGCATTATGATGCATTAAGGCTATCCCGAGAAACCACGCCAATATGTTGCGTATGTTACATCTTTACGGAAGAGTTATATGTTGCATGGAGATCTCGGCAGTCATCATAAATACGACCCTAGCTAGGACCAGATTTGACAACCCCTAGCCTGGGCAATTCGATCTACATAGTCTAAAGTAAGGTATGCGGATCCACTACCTTTCCAAGTAGCATAATAAAGCAATTTTGCGAGGTCACGAAGGTACTTACAATCCATAGACCAAAGATCCTGATCCGTTAATTCAATTGTAATTGGTGGTTTTATACGATCCCTAACAGCGTTATAAATAAACTTAATAAACCTACGAACGTATTTTCCAAGATCATCAATTCTGATTTCAATAATAATTAAGGCCATCATGAGTATATCTATTGAAGCACTTTATAAGCCTAAGCGTTAATGATTAATGACTAGGCTTGTGATCGGTAGGCTTGACTATAGGGATATTGGTGGTGCTCCGGCAATAATGTTCAAGGACTACGGTAGTTCGGTTAGGCTCGATGGTGTACCGAGTATGGAGCTCAAGCCCTAACGAGACTTATCATTAATAAATTATTTTTAGCGGTAAGTGATGTCTTCAAGTACTGCACTCAGTGCTCGTGGTTCAGTGAGTTTGTGAGTTTCGTAGACAAAGCCGTGGTCACGATCTCAACGATTGCGCTTACCAAGGTAGATAAGCTTCAAGAGAGTCTATGAGGCATTGGTGCTTAGGAACTTCGTGAGTAAGGTTGGTGGGCAAGGCCCTAACTAAAACTAACCAGGCCAACACTTTACAATAACTTCCCATAATACTTCTCGGTCAAGTCACCTCATAAACCCACCTCCCACCAATTAAATACCCATGGATTTACCACCACACATGCCAGCTTAACAACGAAGGTCCCGGCCATTACGAGCCCAATAAGGAGGAGGCGGACAGTAATAGAGCTGGCGCCGGTCGTAAAAGGATTAAGTTAAATAAGCAAAAATGAAGAGAACTATATTAAGTGCTCGATACCGTTTTTATTTACGGTTTCGTAGGTCGTAACTTGAATTAATCATGTAAATTTTGTAGGAATATTTGATGAAATACTAGATTAAATAAACACAATATTACTTACTAGGTTTAAAAAGAGCTCCCGAGATTAATTTTCTGAAAATGAATCATGCTTCCACGCATGATTCAAGCAGGATTGAATCATCTAGAGTATATAGGTTAAACAAGGTACCTAGCTTTATCAAGAGGTTAATAAATGAGGATGTAGAGAAGTTCTGCAAAGAGAAGCCGGAGGAGTGTGCTAAAAACGTTAAGAAATATTTTAAGGATAGGAACATTGATGTGTACTATATCAGCGATTTCCCCGATACATTCATAGTGAAGGGAGAATTGCCTCAGCTTTATCAAGATTACTTTATCGAAATCGAGCCACAAAATATTATTGATAAACCAGGTTTTAGCGAGCAGAATATACGATACATCTTCCAAAATAGTGCTGAAGAGTCCCCATACCGCATTCTACAATATCCTCCATACGAGTGCGAACCTTATGATGTAAATGAAATAATTATATACTATGATGACTTTAAATACAAACATGCATGGCAGAAAATAATGCAGCCATACTTAAGCAAGTTCCCCATTAACGTGCGCTATAAACAACTCACCAATCTTGATGAATTATTAGGTGAAGGCGAGTTTAAGATTGCATTATTAAGTAGGGAGAGATTTAAAGAAGAGAAAAAACATATTGCTAGCATTAAGGTGAGGAGTTACTCGGATAAGATTTCCAGGTTACAACTTGTTGATGGCGATAAATTATTGGAGAAAATGAAAATGAAAAAGGAGGTAGAGTACTATATAGCGAATTTATTATCAGCTATTTACTTTAAGATTGGTTGTACACCATTTTACGTAGATCTACCTTCACCTAAGTATTCGTACCTACAACGGGCGCTTTATATAGGCGTTGCTATTGCTAAACCCAGAAAAGCTGATGATAATTACTTGAAGGGTGTTGCCGTTATCATGACAGGAAAAGGAAAAATCATTGAATATGTAGATAATGATTTTATTTTAAAAGGAGAAACTCTCGAGTTCCAAAAGAATGAGTTGGAAAAGTTCGTCAAAGCTGTGAAGGATCATATTGATAATTATAAGAAGCAGTTTGGTCCTGATCTACCTTTGGTCGTCGTTTTGAGGAGTAGGAAATTTGTGGATTGGGAGTGGAAAGTATTAAAACACAACTTCTACAAACCATGGTTAGCATTAGTAAGTAAGAACACAAATCTCCTAGTCATGTCATACTACAAAACCATGCACAATATAGGGCGGAGCCATGCCATACATGTTGGTGATAGAGGTCATGGCGTATGGCTCGTTCAGTTACGTAAGTTTAAGTATGCAGTCCACATTAATTATTACACAACAGCTGACGATCCAAACCTACCTGTTATAACCTATCTTTACTTAAGGGCCCTCGACTTCACAAGCCTGAACCTAAACCGCACTACACTACCACCCATTAAGTACGCCAAAAGATACTTGAAGTGGCGGATACTGGAGGAAAACCCATGACCTCTATTGAATCAATACTATATATTTTAAGATTAATAACACGACTTCATAAATGTTTCACAACATTTGGATTATGGGTTGTTAAACTTAGGCGTTTCCATAAAGTATCTCTTGGGGGTTTAGCTGTGATTTTCTTTGATAGGGATGGTCTAGAGCGTTGTTATAACGACCTCAAGCAAATGCTAGGCAACACCAATAATGAATTTTGTAGGATTGCGATAATGACTATGATGGATTTCGTGGCCAGAGCCCACGGCGGTGCTTTACTCAGTAGGCACAGAGAGTCATTACCAAGGTGGTTAGGTCTCAAGGATAGAAGTGGTAAGCTCAAGATCGACTGCAGGGACAAGAATCTGTGCCGTCTACCAGATATGTGCCTCAAAGCCTACTTACACTGTAAAGAGGGTTGGATGAGAAAAGAACTTGAAGATATTGTAAAACATGCTGGACCTCCCTTTGCCGAGCCCGCAAGGTTACTATTGGGTGAAGGGAGCATACCGCAGTGGTGTGGGAAATTACCCGAAAGTTGCATCATGATTATGAGGTGCACTAATAACGATAAATAGTAACTAACAGTTATTTCACAACGGCTCTAGTACGCCTAAGGAGGTATTATTAAGTAAGTGTGGTGCTGTTGATCGTGTCCTTGATAAGGATCTTGACATGATAAATTGGAGAGAATCGATTAGAAGGGATTAAAGATCGGTGATCGTCATATCACTAACTTACTTCAGGATACTCAATTTTTGTATACAAGTTACCCATGTAAAGTTACGTCTTTACTATAAGTTGGGGTACGGCATCGATTTTAGGAGCGATACGAAGTACGTAGTCGAGTTAGTTAAGAGGGTGGATAGGCGTGTTGAGATTGTTGATGAGGATTTGCTCAGTATTTACGAGAAGAACAGGGAGGTCTTCAGGCTGCGTTTGGTCTTGGTCCTACTGGTTCTCCCGCTTTGCTTCGTGGTGTATGGTCTCTGGGCTACTGCCGTTGGGTTCCTGACTGGGCATTATGCGCAAGCTACCATATGGCTCACCTCAATATTGCTAACCATCGTAGTAATCCCCATAATCCTCACCGCCCCATTCATCAACGCCGCAACGACCATAAGGGATGCGAAACTCATCAATAGGGTGCAGGAGCTCATCAACCAAGGACATAAGGTCTTGATAGTTAGGGGTGAGGGGCATGTTAAGTACATAGTCGGTGAATTAAGGAGGCGTGGCGTTGAATGCGAGGATTTGAGCTAAGTTTCACCTCACAGCCCTCCACCACTACTGAGCGATTCGAGGCATTTGCCCAACACATCGCCCAGCCCCATCCTGACCATGGCCCCATGAGCATTCTCCGAGGCAACCCTGGTCTCGAGCGTGAAGTCCTGGTTTGCCTTGATCCTGCATACTTGTGAGAATTGTTGTTGATACTGCGGGTTCCTGACTAGGTAGTTGTTGTAGTCTAAGCATCGGTCTGATGTGTATGGTGATCATGCCAATTAGGTTACCAGTTGCGCCCAAGTATCTGAGGCTTGGCTTAGTCATGATGCTGTAGACGTAACCCACGAAATCGCTTAAGACTGTGGTGGCGTCCAACCAATACGAACCCATTTATGCATTATTTACTACGGTGGTTTAGGCTTTGTCTAGGCATACGTAACTTCTCTCAATGTCTCAGGTTGTTCACGAAAACTCGATGCTTAACCTCCTATGATGATTAGGTTCATTTAGGTTCAGCCTTTATACAAGGTCTGGGCTTGCCTTTTCTGCAATGTTCCTATAGGGTTGAAATACACTCGTTGCATATGTACCGTATCACCCATGAAACCTAATCCACTACTTAATCGGCGTGGGACCTTAGAAGTTGCGGTGAAGGCATTAGGCACTAACATTAACTCTCTATGGCCCTTGGTAAGTCAGGGGGTGCCCTGTCTCTCTGGGGCATTGGGGTTAAGGTTATTGGGTTAGCTACTTGCTAGTTGTTTTGTTAGTATGAGGTTTAGGTTTGTCTTGTGGATTCCTGTGGCCGCTATAATAGGGATCTTTAATGTATCTGTATTCCGCGGCTTACAAATGTACCCTTTTACCTTAATTTTTCTCGAAACTTGGTATTTAATTTCGTAGTTCTTCATTGAAAGCGTAAGGACTATTAATGAACCATCATTTTTGATGCAGCCTGGAAATTCGATTAACGCCTTTGTAATGCATTGGAGTAATCTGGTGCTGAGGAGTTGGGGTACACCGGCAACATCACGGACATCGCAAGTCTCTTCACGCACATTTATACTATTTGGGCATTTCCCTAAGCAATTCCCCAGTATTGTCCTCAGGTTATTTACTATACCGTCTATAGTTGTTCTATCCACGCAGAGTGGTTGAGCTCCTAGGCTTGAGAGTGCTGTTTGTAGGTTTTTGATGCATTGCGTCATAAGCTCGTTAACGAGTGGGTCTGCACTGTTTTCTTTGTTTTCTTTACTGTCTTTAATCACCAATTCATTACAGGGAATTAAAGCTGTGGCCATGGGTGCCTCATTATCCTTCTCATTTTCATGGGTTAATAAGCTGATGATTGGCGATGGTGTACATAAATCATTAAGCATGATTACCACTCTCATAGGTATTTTCGACAGTTTACGCCCAAAGGCTCCTTTCACAATTGATGTTAGCGTAGTAAACCTTAGCATAGTAATATCAAACACGCTCCTGACAAGCTCACGTCTAGCAATGCCCATAATGTCCCCGTGCATCTCAGCTTCACGTGGAGCACTGAGAAACTCGTAAGTAAACGCCATACAGGCTACAACCGTAGCCAAGTACATACCTTGCAGGTTCATTATTGGTAAGCCGAGCACACGCCCAATAAATAGGAAGGTGAATACCAGGGCAAGCATGTAAGGAATTGCGATCTTTGCAAATAATAGAGAGACCTTCCCAACACTAATTTTATTGGATGATGTTAGTTTTTCAATAACTTTATTAATGAACGCCTCAATGGAGATATCTTCATTAAGTTCTTTAATGACTTCGGGCAACATACCGACTACGTCTTTCGCAACCTCATCAATCGAGGTTTTATTAATTAACCGCCAATTGAAAATTAGGGCTAATATCCAAAGTCCTATCGTAAATAATAATACAAGTATGTCCATTAATTTAATGTTGTTAAATACGTATGCTATCATGTATGCTGAGGAGATTTGGAAGGCGATGGCCGAGACTTGGCGTGGCTTATTCCTCAAATTCTCAAGCAGCAACCTAACGAACAACCCCTCATAACTCATTATAATGAGTTGGGCATCATGATTTTAAATCCCTTCCCTTACTCTACGTGTTTCGTTATACTCATCATGAATTTTTATGAAATTACTGAAGGATTTTAGATTGCCGTGGGCATGATTTCATGCACTAGGTATTTTATGCTCAACTCATTACCTATGTATCTTTAGTGAGACATCGAGAGCGTACCTACGGTATTGTTTGCGTCGTTCCTCACCTCCCAGCACTAAGCATTTTAACCTCCAGGAGTTTTCGACAATTGAGTGACTAATCAGCAAGGCCCTACCGAGGATTTGGAGAGGGCTAGGGAGGTTGTTCAAAGGCTTAGCCCTGATAGGCTTTGCCTGGGTGGGTTGCTTGATTTGAGGGGTGCGGCGCCCGATGTTGTTCGTAGGGTCGTTAGTGCGGTTGTTGATGCGCTCCTCGGTGGTGGGTTAGTGAAGATTGTCAGTGCTGGCATTGAGGCATTGGTCGGTAGGTCACTTAGGCAATTACTAATGAAGTGGGGCATTGTTAGGAATGAAACCGTCGAGTGTCTCAAGAACATAGTCGACACAGCCAAGGAGGCAAGCCAATACATAGATGATGAGGGGCTTAGGGACGTTGTTGAGGAGGTAGCCAAAAAGTGGGGTTGGGATGTTGAGACGTTCAAGCATTTCGTGAAGACAGCAGCAGGTAAATCCATAACCGAGGACGAGGTCAAGAAAACAATCGAGGAGGCGCTTAAGAAGATCGAGAAGGAGCTGAGGGAGGTTAGGGAGAGGGTAAGGGGTTTGCCGGCTGGTGTTGAGGTATTCTTCATTAATGACTTTGAGGATGGTTCGGTGTACCCCACCGTTAGGTTGGTTGATGGGGAGTTGATGGTTCTTGGGGGGTATGGTTACCACGAGATTGTTAGGACTGGCTCCTTCAGCACTTTAACGAACGAAGTAAAGCAGAGACTTGGGGCTGGCTCGCTTGTTGTTCTTACGGGTCCTAAGGGTGTTGGTAAGTCAACCCTAGCCACAGTCACAATCTGGGAACTACTCAGGATCGGTGAGATAGGCATGGTTCTACGCATTAGGGAATTGCCTGATGGTGAGGTGGTTGAGAGTTTCAGGTCGTTTATTGAGAATTTCTTGGTTAGGGATTGGGAGTACTTCGGTAACATGGTTATCCTTTACGATCCAACCGGCGTGTATGGGCAGATTGGGGGTGTTGAGGCGCCAAGCAAGCTTGAGACTACCGTGAGGAATGTTTTCGAAGCCGTTATGAAGGCTATAGAGAACGCTAGGTCAATCCTGCGTAGGGAGCCGAGCGCGAGGGTTGGTGTCCTAATCATACTACCAACAGACCTATACAACGCACTGAGTAATGACGTGAAAGGCAAGTTGGAGAGCTACAGACTCGATGCCTCACTGAATGATGCCGAGTTCCTAGCCAAGCTAATTAGGGAGTACACGAGAACCAGCGACAAACCAAGTGGGTGCAAAATTAGTGATGAGGAACTCAGTAAACTAGCCGGTAAAGTGGCTGGGTTCGACTCAGGCCACGCATTGATAGCTAGGTTCATCGGCGAGGAGCAACTGCGATGTGGGCAAGGTCGAGGAATTGATCAGCAACGCCAAGGGTAGGGCTGAGGCATTCATAATACAGTACATAAACAAACTATTCAAAGTCGATGAAGACCCCAACACAGCCAAGGCCCTGGTCGAAATCTTCGCATTAAGGAGACCATTCATCAATTTGGTGAGTCCTGGCACCCCGATACTGACGCCTGGTGTTATTGAGCTGATCGGCGAGAAAAGGGAGGCGAAGCTGCTCTATAGTGCAGTAGGTGAGGAGTTGAGGGGTTGGTTGGCTATTAGGCAGCACGACTTAATCGAGGGGGCGATTGAGGAACTACTCGACTGTATAGAGGGTAAGGGCGAGGGGTGCGAGGAGCTTAGTGGCGCGTTGGAGCCCTGGAAAACAATAGGAGTTATGGAGTTATTGAGGGAGGTCTCGGAGAAGATAAGGGATGTAGACAGTGCCGTTGATTACTTCGTAGGCCACTACGGCAAGGAATTCACAAACAGACTAAGGATCCTCAGTGATATTAGCGATAATTATTGGAAAAAAGCCGCATTAATCATTGGGTACGCCCTGGCTGGGCCTAGCCTAGTGCTTAGGCTTGAGGACTTACTTAAGGGTTTACCTGGAGATGTTATTGAGTTCCTCGATTATGATTCGAGAAGATATGAAATTGATTATTTCTTACTCGTTGATAATGAAATACCGTCATTAATAACGAGCCTTGTCCTCAATAATGCATATGTCTTAACTGAGGCATTCGTTGGCAAATACAAGGAGGCTGTTAATGAAATAAATAAAATTTTAAATAAAGTCAGAGATAAGGATAAGGGCGTTATTTATGGTGCTGAGGGTTTTTATGGTCTTGGGCTGGCCTCAATAATCGCCAAGGCTGTTGAGTCAGGCAAGCCCGTTAGACCCAGCGATGCTGATGTAGTATTGCATTTCACATCATCCGCTATACAGCACGTTGCATCGCCAGACCTCATTATGCCAATATTAGTTGCCTTAAGGCCGTTGCGTGATAAGGCGCCACAAAGGTACCTCGAACTACTAGCCCCCATACCAGATATAGAGAACCTCGACAGCGGCACGGTTAGGTACATATTTAAGGAGTTGAATGGGATTTTAGACAATTACGGTGATGTGGTTAGGGGGTATGCCTGGTCCCTCGTACACGCAATAATTGCCTACGCCAACCTGCTTAGGAGATATCGTATATATTTATATTTCAGCGATGAGGTTAAGGGTGCGGTTGGTAGGATCGCTGATCTACTCAATGAGTTGGATAAATTCAAGACCAGCCTAGGCGTCATAGCCTGGGCATATGCATTAGCCCCAGCGTTAGAGTATGAGGATATAATGAAGCTTATGATGGAGACGTTACGCATCAATGAGGTTGATAAGGTTATTGATAAGGCTAGTGAGGTCGCCAAGGAACTAGGCAGGTTGAGGGGGTTGGTTCAGGATTTAATGAGGGATGAGGAATTCATGGGTTACGTCGAATCCAAGTCCGTAAAGGCTGATGAGAAGGCAGTTAAGAAAGTAATCCTTGAGGCAGCATCGCTTCTCAAGCACGCATTGGCGATTTATCGGCTTTATAATGACGAGCTTGATGAGGCGAAGGAACTATCTAACGAGGCAGCTAAGGAGTATAGGGAAATTGGCGACTATGAAAACTACCTAACTAATCGTGGTTGGGCATTGCGTGTTGAGGCGATTAAGGGCTCGTTGGTTGACGATGAGTTGACTAAGTTACGTAATGAGTTTCAGCGATTGTACGAGGAGACCTTTAATGAGGAGCATTTCAAGCTCACGGCTCAGTATCTCGGTATTGCATCGGGTACACTTGGTGATTACCTCGTGTCCCTAGCCCTAACGGGTGATGACAAAAAGATCAACGAGCTGCTTGAGGAGCATTGGTTGGTACTGAGAATCAATGAGCAGGTCTCGGTCCTGACTAGGCTTGTGCTCAACGCCTTACTCGGTTCAAAGGATAGAAAGGACCAACTAGGCAGCGAGCTTAAGGATAAGCTTGGTATTAATTCTTGGGAGTTAATTAATGCCTTTGGATCCGATATATATATGTATATTGAGTTTCTGCCCGCGTTAAGGGTTGCCCTTGGTATTACGAGGCCTAAGGATGAGACTGCAGTGTGCAAGTTAATTAAGGATTCGACAAAGAGAATGGACTGTAGGTATGCCATTTCTGCGGCCATGAATGACAATGCCGCTGTTGTGCAATTAAGAGGATGGTTAATCAATAGGTTTCGGGGATTATTGTTTGAAAAGCTGGGCTTGCTTAAGGAGCTCGGTGCTAATGCTGATGCGCTGCTTAATGAGTTTAGGGGGTTGGTGGATGGGCTTGATGGTAAGTCCCTAGTTCAACTAATCGCCACTGAAACCTCAATTGCTCGGTTAGCCCTAATGCTCTATGCATTGGTTAATGGCAATGAGAAGTTAGCCAAGGCGCATGCGCTTATGGGGACTACAGACCTTATCCGTGAGAGCGAGTTCATTAGCTGGTTCTGGTTTACCAGTATGATCATCAGTAAGAGTAAGTTGCTTACAAGGTTGTTCCTTGAGGCATATGAGGCGTGTTGCGACTTAGGTAGTGAGGAGTTTAAGCGTGCCATAGCCAGGCTCTTCTTCCTCCACGTTTGATCCTTGGTTGGTGAGGAACTGTGCCTAACTTTATGAGGTGAGGTTTTATATTTTGGTGGGATTGCTTTTGTGGTGGTTGAGAACTCACCTTGCATTGCGAGTGGTGTTGGCTTCCTGTCGAGGGTTGTTAATGAGGTTGTTGGTTACCTAGTCAATGGTGATGTGCCTAGTCGCGTGCTTAGGGATGGCATTAACAGGAGGGTTAGCAATACTGTGAGCAAGATCATGGGCGTAGTCCATGTTAGGGGCCATAGGTGGCCGTCGACGATCGAGTCCATACTATCGAGGACAGCCCACGCACTACTCAAGGAAGTAGCGTTGGGCGTGAGGCATGGCAGATTCATTGCGTCAACGGCTGAGTTCTGTGCATACGTTGATGAGGCTAAGGCCGCTATATGCGGCTCGCCTGACCTACTAATCCACGACTTGAGGAGTAAATCAGCGTTCCTGGTCGAGTTGAGGTTGGCGCCAACCTTTGGCGACTACACGCCGTTCATCAAAATGGCAGCCATCAAGCTAGCCATACACTCATGGCTACTCAACAACTACTACGCCGGAGGCGGTGATTGGCAGCTTGCCTACATAGCCCTAATACACTACACAAAACAAAGAGACAAGACGCTCGATACCGAGGTCTTCCCACTCTGCATTAGGGTGACGGACACGGTAAGGTCGTTCATAACCAACGCCTACAGGGCTTGGAGGAATAAATCGATGGTTAGGGTTAGTGATTGTAAATTAGCAAAGCTAATCTATGGGAAGAAATTCACGAGGTGCATGAATGAGGAGGTCTTGATAGACGTGCCGAGTTGGGTAGCCTCAATGAATGAAGCAATAAACAATCAATTATTCAGGAGGTGGAAGGCTATGCAGAAAGAGGCTTCGGAAAAGCCACGTTAAAGCCTTATTAAGCCTAGTGAGCAAAATAAAGTGGAAGCGAAAATAATGAGTCCCCAAGCAAACCACCCCTGGTTCGCGGGGGCGGAGGCTTGGGGATGATCCAACCCGTGAGTGTGGGTAGTGGACTGGCCGCTTGGATGGATGACGAGCTACAATGGCAACAACTGCGATCTGTGGCGATATGTACTTAGAAGCTGCCAAAAAGCGGGGCTATGCCACGAAGCAGCAGAGCTACTACCCACAATCGGTTACGACCTAAGTAGGCACAGGTGCTTCCACCCATAAAAATCAAACCAAAGCCTAAACTCCTCAAATCGCCCAGCCGCGTTTGCCCGTGCCTTCTCTCCTCCAAGGCCCAACCTCCCACCCCTAAACACCCCCCTTCACACGCTAATGCAGTGAAGCAACGGTGGCGCTCCCCCTCGTAGGGGGAGTCCCACCGACAAAGCCCGATGTGGTGTAGGAATGCCGTAGGGCTGGTTGGTGGGAGTGCCGGCTCCTAGGGACCCGATGGGTGGGCAAGCATTCCAAGGGCAACCCTAGGAACCGGCACGGGGAGTGGGCCCTGGAGGGAGGGCACGGGCAAAGCCTAAGCACTCAAACAACAAGCGAGGCAAAGCAAAAACAAAAACTCAAAACCACAAGCGAGTAAACAAACAAAAGCCAGCAAACCCTAGCCCAAAAGAAATAATAGCCAATTGAGGATTGAAATGCCACGAAGAACAAATGGGCAATTAACGAACCAAAGGATTAAACAAATGTTTAATAAATGATTCGAGAAGTGAGAAAAGAGTAATTCATCCCTAGGAGTTGCTGAATAAGTGGCTAGGAGTGGTATTGACGAAAGCGTTATAAGGATGAAGTGAGAAATAAGGCTCACCCCGCCTTTGGGGCCGGGCGGGGCCCGATCCCGAGACTCGGTGGGCTTCGGTGGGGCCTCCCCGCCGGGGCCCGCCAACCATCCTAACCCAATCCTCATCGTTTTCCTGATTTTCGCTTTGGGTTGGGTGGTGGTTTGGGGCTCCGGTGGGGAGTAGTGCGTGTGTCCCGGGTGTCGCCCGAGAGGGCGGCTACCGGGCTACCACGCATGAAACCTGCCGGGGCCCGCTGGGTCTCGGGATCGGGTATGGGCGTTAAGGGTCAGAGTGGGTCTGTGGGGCTCCTACGCTCACCAACCCAGGCCCCGTTGGTGGGTGTGGGGGCCGACTTTAAAACCACAGCATCCTGGGGCGGGCGTTCAAGCCCGCTGGGGCCTAATGCATCTAATGCTTCAATGGGTGAGCCACCATGAACACCCCGCAAACCCACAACCATGGGACGGGTAGGAGTAGGCTCGTGGAGAAAATCGAGGAAATACTGAGGAGGCGGCTCGGTTGGAACGAAATCATGATGAGCAACATCATGTGGAGGTACATTGGCGTCAACGTGGATGAACTCGTCGTGTATGGCATAGATGTACATGCGTGGATAGAGGTTTTGCACCGCCTCACCGTAAACGACACGTACATGTTAGGTGCAGTGCATGGTGACGTATATGTAAAGCCAACAATGCCATGCTGTTATGAGATATCAGCAAGTACAACAAGTACAATTGGGGTTCTGTATTTCGAAGAGCTAATGCGAAGAATAAGAATGCCGACTGTTGAATTTTCGACGAGGAGGAGGACGCCTACTGTAATCTACGTAAGATTTTATGTCGAATTATCGAAAAAGGCGTGGCCATGGTACGAGGGTTATGAAATAATAAGTAGCTTTAATATGGATGAGTTACGAAAGTATGTAAGTGGCCTAATCGATACAGATGGATCGGTAACAGTAGATAAGCAGGAACGTAAATATAAGTTCGAAATAGATATAGCTTCCGCCGATACAAAGTTTTTAGAGTTTTTAAGAGACATAATTCATGAAAGACTAGGTATTACGGGCTCAATTGCGTTGGGGAAAAAAGGAGTAAGAAGTAGTGTGTTGCGATTCCGAGGTTACCAAGCGATTCAGCTGTATGAGGAGTTGCGACAATATCTGGCGCATCCAATGAAGAGAGTGCGTTCAGAAGTGTTCATGCGATATTACAATAAAGATATGCCGCAAGTCGATTTTTTACGATTTGTTGAATTGTTTAAATACCATCATGGTGACAGTGACCCGAAAAGATATCATGCCGCAGATATGCTCACCCAAGCGGCCCCACAAACCCACACCCACGGGGGCAAGCCTAAACCACAAAATCATTACTCCTAACAGTAATACTGATTCATTAAACTCACTTGTTCATTATAATTCCTAATTTTAGTTGATTATCGTTATCATTACATTTCTATTGTCTTAGTAGCAAGTCGCTAATAAGTTCTTCGAGTTCCTTTTGCCTGTTTAATGCATCGTTAATCTAAATCAATGCAGGTACTTATTAAAAACTAAAGCACCTAATGCTCACCGTACTTACGAAGATAAATGATGAATCAGCAAGAAGGCTTAAACATGAATATAATCTAAAAGGACTATTGAGGGTTATTATGGCATACTTATCGTGACTGCTCCCTTGATTTTTATCACTCTGTTGCGATTTCTTCAACTTCGTATTCGGTGTCGGTATGGTTAATTAGTAATTTTTCTCGTTTTTTGATTTCGTCCATGGCGTTTATTCCGTATGTTTTGCTGAGGATTTTTAGTCTTTGGCTTTTCCCTATGTCTACCTCGCCTGTGCTTGTTAGTATGCTTTTGAATTCGAGGTTTCCGTTGTTCATTGTTGGTTCCACTATGTCTGTTACGAGTCTTTTTCCATTCCTTATTGTTGTGAATACTACGGTTGATATTAATTGTAGGTTGCCAGTGTTTACGTTTAGCGGTGGGCTTGTGAGTCTGACCATTAGTTCCTCTGGTGTTGATGCGTGGAATGTGGTTAGCATACCGTGACCTAGTGCGGAGGCTTGGAGCATCGCGTGTACCTCCTCGCCCCTGACCTCCCCGACAATTATGTAGTCTGGCCTATACCTAACGGCTAGTTTTATTAGGTCGAACATCTCGATTCTAGACTTGTCATCATCACCATCCCTCGTGAACATCCTGACCCAGTGCGGGTGTGGTATGCGTATTTCCGGTGTGTCCTCTATCGTGATTATCTTCGCGTACATCGGTAGTTTGCTGACGATTGCGCCTAGTAATGTGGTTTTTCCGCTGCTCATGGGCCCGCTGATCATTATAAAGCCCCTGAACTCAGCCATCAACCATAGGTAGGCGGCAGCGCTTGGGCTTAGCATCTCCCTGCTTACCAACTCCTCGAGTGCCATTGGCTTTGGTGGGAATTTCCTTATGCTGAATGTTGGGCCTATGGTTATTTCACCAATGGTTCCCGTGAACCTATGTCCCTCGGGCAGTATTGTCTCGATATATGGCTTTAGCAGGGAGACGGATCTTGGTAATCCCCTCTTGCTCATGCTCATTATGAAGTCCTTAGCCTCCACCTCGGAGTTAAACCTGATGTTTGTGATTAACCTAATTCCTGGAAGATCCCTGTGAACTACGGTTATTGGGTGGGACCAATTGTTCAACTCCACCTCCTCAATGTCTGGATCGAAAAGCGGCACTGTTATTGGGCCGTAACCCCTTAGGTCACGCATTATGTGGTATAACACAGCCTCAACGACTTGTTTATCACCCACATTACTGAGCACCTCGTTTATTGCGTCCTGTAATGATTGGTTTCTCTGCCTCATTGAATCTATGATCTTAGCCTTCAGGTTAGTGCATTGGTTGTCACACCTTGGCTCCTTGACCAGGTAGTAATAGGCGTCCTCCTTATTGACTATGGAAACAGGAACCCTAAATACGAAACCCTCTAGTCGCACTGGCACGGTGTAATTGCTCATCATAATCATAATCCTCAGGAAGAGATATAAGCCACTGATGAGATTTTAAGCACGACTGAAATGGGAGTTAACTCATCACTGTGAGAGGGCTATTGACTCAACCGCAACCTCCTGACCATTTGGTGTTTGTCCCTTAACAACCACTATGTAGTTACTTCCTGTTACGAATTGTGTTGGTGACGTCCCAACAATACTGGTCGACTCCCCCGGGTTTAATTGCGTGTTCAGTGTTTGTGATACGACTGGCGTCTGTGAGTTTTGTGGATATATCTCTATTGATGTTATTGTTATTGGTGTTGTCCCTATGTTCTCCACGGTGATTGAGTAAACATTACCTGCCAATTGCGGATTCACAATGCTGAGTTGTGCCTGTGTCGTGAGTACCGAGGTTCTTGATTGGAAGTAGTTATAAAGCATTATTGCCGCCACAACCACGAAAACTATCATCAATATCGTGTAGATTGGACCACTTAGGTCGCCCCTTCTTCGTCTATCCCTTTTATCCGTATTACTCTGGTAATACATCAATATTTTGTTCTCAGGTTAGTATTTAAGGCAGTAATGGTTAATTAAGGCTGGGACAGTACGTAATTCGTTGTGTTGGTGCTATAAACCATGCAGATGGTGGTGTTCGCTATACAAAACGTTATGTACACCCTACATTGCGTATAGGGCACCTGTTGGTGCAGGATTATGTAGTTGCCTGGCGTTAGGTATGCCGTGTTATTCATTGTAATGGGAATCGTCCCATTAACACCCACTAGGTATATTCTCTCTATGCTTATTGGCATGCGACCATTATTATAGATCACTAGGTATAGTTGGTTTACGGAACCGTTGTTTACGATCACGGCATCAGGCACGTATATGCTTGTACTGCCTATTTCATTTATATTCCTCATGAATGTAATGGCGATGCCCATGTGGTTGACCACTGTGAATAATGCGTAACCTAGGTATAGGGAGCCCACAAGTAGTATCACCTCCGCAATCAACCTATCAAGTGCCATACTGATTTAATAATCCTCACCTCAATTAATAAGCCACTTACAACCGCCAAGGTGTTGCCGTGCATGTAAGCTAATATTTTTAAATTTCCCAGTTACGGCTTGGTCAATGAGTGCTGAATCGACTATTGAGGCCTGGCAACCTAAGACGTGGATTGGTAGGATGGTTAAGGAGGGTAAGGTTAAGTCGATTGACGATATCTTTAGGCTCAACCTACCCATTAAGGAACCCGAGATAATTGACTTCTTCCTGCCAAACCTCAAGCATGAGGTTGTTAGTATAAATATTGTCCAGAGGCAGACTGACGCTGGTGAGGTGAGTCAGTTCCAGGTGGCTGTGGTTATTGGTAACGAGGATGGTTACGTGGGAGTGGGCATGGGTAAGGGTAGGCAGGTTAATCAGGCGATAGAGAAGGCTATTAGGGAGGCTAAGTTGAACATAACGCCGGTGAGGAGGGGTTGTGGGTCGTGGCATTGTTCCTGTGATGAACCTCATAGTGTTCCGTTCAAGGTGGTGGGCAAGAGTGGCAGTGTCACGGTAATGCTAATACCAGCACCTAAGGGTGTTGGTTTAGTTGCGGCTGATGCTGCCAAGGTCGTTCTTAGGTTGGCTGGTATTAAGGATGTTTGGTCGTATACGTGGGGCGAGACCAGGACCACACATAACCTAGTCAAGGCAACATACAATGCATTGAGGAGTACATACGCGTTCTCAATATAAGCATTCATGAGGGCTAAAATTTAATAATGCGTGGGTCAGTACGTGCTCAATCATGCAGGTTCAAGAGGGTGCCCAGACCATTAGGAGTTCACCGTATTCAAGGATAGCGGTCATAAGGCTTAGGGGCCTTGCTGATACATCACCAGATGTTGAGAGGACACTCGATCTCTTAAGGTTGAGGAGGAGGTATACGTGTGTTGTGATTGATGAGAGACCGGCTTACCTAGGCATGTTACGTATGGTTAAGGATTGGGTCACATGGGGCGAGATAGACGCAGACACACTGGCTGAGTTGTTGAGGAAGAGGGGTAGGCTCGTTGGTGACAAGCCCTTGACGGATGAGTGGGTTAGGAAGTATGGTTGGTCAAGCATTGAGGAGTTTGCATTAGCATACGTACTTGGCGAAGTCGAGAGGCTCTCCTGCCCTGAGACTGGGCAATGGCCAAGGTCTGGTAATAAGGTGCTATGTATACCAAAGCTAAAGCCCTTCTTCAGATTGCATCCGCCATCGGGTGGACTTAGGAATATTAAGAAGGGGTTCAACGAGGGTGGCGACTTGGGTTATAGGGGCATTGCCATCAATGAATTAATACTCAAGATGCTATAATTAATTATTACTAGGATTACTACCCAATACTCACTCTAACCTCCATAATATAACTATTAACGCGGTGATGGCCCTGCAACCGCACTACCTCATTAATGCCGTGGGCTCCTCCGCATTAAATACTGCGGTGTGGGGTGTAAAAACTTATTAAGGGCTTTGGGTATTCGATCGCGATCATGGTTAGGAGATTCGAGAGGAAGGTTAGGAAGTATAGGGGCTATAGGACGCATGGTTGGGGTAGGGTTGGCCAGCATAGGAAGAGCGGCTCTAGCGGTGGTAGGGGTAGGTCTGGCCTTCATAAGCACAAGTGGTCGCTTGTTATGAAGTATGCTGAGGACTCCAGCGGTTATCCGTTCTATGGTAAGCACGGTTTTGAACAACCCAACGCACTAGTTGCCGCTAGGCTCGGTATCAATGTTGGCGAGCTAGAGTCGTTACTAGATGAGCTTGTGAGTAAGGGTTTAGTACAGGTCGTTGATGGTAAGTACGTGGTTGACCTAACGAAGTTAGGCTTCAACAAGTTGTTGGGTAGGGGTAGGGTTACGAAGCCCATTATTGTTAAGGCCGTTTGGGTTTCTAGGAAGGCTGAGGAGAAGATTAGGGCTGCGGGAGGTTCTGTAGAGTTAATTAAGGGTGTGGTGCATGCCTGATGGTGGGCGCAGGTTCATCGACGCTGTGGAGCCGATACTACGTTACATGCCCACGGTACCTAAACCAAGGGAAGCCCTCGGGATGGGGTCTAGGCTTCTCTGGACCTTCCTTGCCATAACGGTTTACCTACTGATGTCGATAACCCCCCTCTACGGACTCTTTAAAACCTCGTTCTTTGCATCACCAGCGATAGCGGCAATACTTGGTATTAGTTTCGGCACCTTAGCCCAGTTGGGTATAACGCCAATTGTTGTGGCTGGTATAATCCTGGAAATCCTGGTCTTCTCGGACATGATAAACATAGACATGGAGGATCCAGAGGATCAGGCGAAATTCAATGCACTACTGAAACTATTATCCCTAGCACTCGGTCTTCTCGAGGCTATAGCTCTCGTGGTGAGTGGGCAGTTGGTTCCATTCAGTCCAGGTTTCCTGTATGGTTCATTAATCGTGCTTCAGTTGTTCCTGGCCACGGTAATAATAGTGTTGATGGATGATATGATATCCAAGGGGTGGGGTCTCGGTAGTGGTATATCGCTGTTCATATTGGTCACCGTAATTAGGCAAATGTTCGCAGAGGCCTTTACACCATTCATACCCACAGGGGCGACTATGCCCCTAGGCGTAATACCGGCCCTTGCGACGGCTATTTACTACGCGTTGGGTGGTAAGCTTAGTTACTTGGTGAGCATCCTATACCAAACAAACCTGCCGAGTTTGACGGGGTTGATAGCAACCATAGCCCTGGCCCTGATCGTGCTTTATCTGGAGTTGATGGAGGTTTCAATACCCGTGGCCCTCGTTCAGTATAGGGGGTATAGGTTCTCTGTGCCGTTAAAGCTCATGTACGTTTCAGTCCTACCCATAATCTTTACGGCATACACAGTCTACCTAATAGGTGAGGGATTAACCCTAGTGTGGAGTGCATATAATAGGGCCAATGCCAGCCCATTACTTAACCTAATTGCGTGTGCCCATGTGGGACCCACCGGGCAATTAATACCCTGCCCCAACTCCCTACTCTACTACTTCACGGTTGTTCCCCCGAACATAAATGCGGCATACATCGCAGTTCACATAGTGATGTACGCAGTCTTATCCATGGTCTTCGCCATGGTCTGGGTCAGCCTTGCTGGACTTAGTGCTGAGGATCAGGCTAGGTACATAATCCAGGGTGGTATGCAAATACCGGGCTTCAGGGCTAGTCCCAAGGTCATTGCTAGGTTCCTCGATAGGTACATTAGAATACTCACAATAGTTAGTGGCTTAATTGTTGGTATAATCGCAGCCCTTGGCGACATAGCTGGTGTCTTTGGTGGTGGGATTGGTTTGATACTGGTTGTTGAGATAATAATACAGTACTACTCGCTGGCGCTGCAGGAGCAATTGTTCGAGATTTACCCAGGGCTTAAGAGGTTGATTGGGAAGGAGTGAGGCATTAAATAAAGCTTATAAATTATTACGCGATTTCGTAATCCGTGGGCGGCAGACAAAGGACTAGTTTATTCATGACGAGCGAGGAGGAGGAGAGGAAGTTGGGTAAGGCCGTTACTGAAACCACTGGGCAACAGCAGAGTAAGCAAGCTAAGGGAGGCAAGAAATAATTAGTTTGTCACACAAATTTGGTGTTAAAATGAGGGTTACAAGGCTTAAACCCATTATAGACATTGCAATACCCAGCGATTTCCTTGCCGAGGTTCCTGACGATAGGGAGGCCGTGAGGAAGATTGGGTATGTTGGTAGGGGTGCCGCGATATTCCAAGTCAATAAGGTCCTCATTTACAAGCATAAACTTGCTGGTGAGAGGGATAGGGCTGACTTCATATTAAGGAATCTGCAGTACCTATCAACACCGCCATACCTGAGGAAGGATTTATTCAAATTAAATAGGGATCTCAGGTACGCAGGACTACTACCACCGTTGAAGACCCCGAATCACGCGCCCGAGGGTAAACCAGAGAAGGGTGAGTTTAGGGAGGGGATTGTCGTTAGGTGGGATGGTTACTTCTCAATAGTTAAGATTGGGGATGGAGTTTACGCGAAGGTTCCCAAACCAATGCCTATAGGTAGTAGGGTTGTTGTTCAAATCGATGCACCAACGACTAGGGACGATACGTACAGAGCCCATGTGATTCCTAGGGATAGGCTTAATATTTATTGGGGCTTTGACGTGGAGGTTGGAAGTTTGGGTGAGGTTTTACGTGGATACGGTAATGTGATCCTAACGGGTAAGGAGGGTGCAGATATTAAGAGGGTTATTAAGGATCTAAGGGAATACATGGGTAGGGATAGGTTGCTCGTTATCTTTGGTTCTCCATACCATGGGGTTGATGAGATACTTAGGGCGGAGGGTTTGGATAGCATGTTGACGAAGTACCCCTTCATAAACTTCATACCTGGGCAGGGTGTTGAGACCGTGAGGACTGAGGAGGCTGTGATAGCCGTACTCTCCATACTTAATATATTTCGATATTTACGTGATTCACCATAATGGCGCATGCGCGGTACCTCTGCAACGTACAGGGTAACTAATAATCTTTAAAAAAGGGGGTTACAACTACGTAGGTTCGAGATATGGGTTTAAAGATTCATAGACCTAAACGCGGATCCATGGCTTACTACCCAAGGAAGCGTGCAGAGTCGTTGGTGGCTAAGTTCCGCGTATGGCCTGATCCACACGCGGGTAAGCCCATGCTTCTCGGTTTCGTAGCCTATAAGGCTGGTATGGCACATGCCGTAATTATCGATGATAGACCAACAAGCCCCTTCTACGGTAAGGAGATCATAAGGCCTGTGACAATGCTTGATGCGCCACCAATCAAGGTACTGGCCTTTAGGGCTTATTACTATGACCCCTGGAGGAACCTGAAGCTCAGCCTCGGCGAGGTTTGGTCTCCCGAGGTTCCTAAGGACATCCTTAGGAGGGTCGTTACCTTGCCTGATAAGTTCAATAAGGAGGAGATGATGAAGAAAGTACTTGATAACATAGACATCATTACGGAGGTTAGAGCTATTGTGTCGACACAACCAAGGCTCAGCGGTATTGGTAAGAAAACCCCAGAGATACTCGAGATACCCATTGGTGGTGTGGATGATATGAACCAAATAGTTAAGTACGCAGACTCGCTGCTGGGTAAGGAGGTTAACGTGAATGATGTTTTCAGCGAGGGTCAGTATGTAGATGTTGCGGCGATAACCAAGGGCAAGGGCTTACAGGGTGTTGTTAAGAGGTTTAATGTTAAGATACTGCCGAAGTGGCATAAGCATAGGAAGGGGCATAGGAGGATTGGGGCGATCGGTCCGCAAAACCCAGCATTAACTTTCACAACACCAAGACCTGGCCAAATGGGTCTTCACAAGAGGGTTGAATACAACAAGAGGATATTAAGAATAGGGCTTAACGGGACGGAGATAACGCCAAAGTCAGGCTTCCCGCACTATGGTGTCATTAAGGGCCCATACATAGTCCTGGACGGTTCAATACCTGGTGTTATAAAGAGGCTTGTGACGCTGAGGTTTCCTGTAAGGCCTAGGCCATCCACATACCCAACCGGTAAGGTTCAAATAGTGTGGTTATCAACACAACCACTACAGGGTGCATAAGCATGGTGAGTCAGGACCTATCACCATTCATCAAGCCCCTATACACGGTGCCCACCGTAGTTAAGGTATTCGGGATTGATGGTAATGCGATTAGTGAGGTGACGTTGCCTCCACAGTTCCTTGAGCCCGTGAGACCCGACCTCGTGCTTAGGGCATACCTGAGCGCAATAACGGCTAGGTTACAGCCTAAGGGTACCGATCCAATGGCTGGTAAGAGGACTACTGCGATAAGCTTTGGTATTGGGCTCGGGTTAGCTAGGGTGCCTAGGGTTAAGGGTAGCTTGTGGCCGACGGCGAGGTTTGCACCGAATGTGGTTAAGGGCAGGAGGGCCCATCCACCTAAGGTTGAGAAGATTCTTCATGAGAGGATCAATAAGAAGGAGCGTAGGAAGGCCATTAGGTCTGCCATAGCTGCGACGGCCATTAAGGACTTGGTCATCGCCAGGGGACACATTGTGGATAGGGTTCCGCAGATACCGCTTGTTGTCAGTAACGATGTAGAGAGGGTGGGCGTTACGTCAGATCTCAGGAAGATACTCATTACACTAGGTCTTTGGGATGATGTGGAGAGAGTCGCCGAGGGCGTTAGGATTAGGTCTGGCAAGGGTAAGATGAGGGGTAGGAGGTATAAGGAGGGCAGGAGTGTCTTGATTGTGACTTCAACAATCGATGCCCCAGTAATAAAGGTTGCCAAGAACTTACCAGGGGTTGACGCGATCTACGTGAGAAACCTAAGCGTGCTACACCTAGCGCCGGGTGGTGTACCTGGTAGGTTGACGCTGTGGACTCTGGGTGCAATTGAGGAGTTACGTAGGGGCTTGTTCATGGGGTGATCACCATGATAACCAGGTTCGTACTAACAGAGAAAAGCCTTAGGCTTGCCGAGAGGGAGAATAAGATAACCATAATAGTCCCAAGGAACGCCACCAAGAAGGAGATTAGGGATTATGTGGAGAAAACGTACAATGTTAAGGTTGAGAGAGTAAACACAATAATAACAATGACCGGCGAGAAGAAGGCTTACGTTAAATTATCACCTGAGTACAACGCGTACGATTTACTCAGTAGGTTAGGTCTCGTCTAACCGTCTTTTCCAGAGACGGTAGTTTTCCTGGATCTTGGGTTGCACCGCTTTTTGGACTACTTGGTTGCGGCCCAACTATGTGCGAGAGTAGTTTCTTGATTGCTGGGATGGTCCTTTATTTTACCCCGTCCCCTGGAAGGCGAGACTTTCCGTTTGTTTTTATAATGCGTTGGCTCTTAAATCCCTGTTTTGTTTCCAGGAAATAGGGCTTGTTTCTTCTTATAATAGGGATGAGATGGTAAGGGTCAGTTCGTGGGTTCATCCTCACCAAAATCAGCACTTAAGTCCTTGCATCACCAAACCTATGTAAACCATGTTGGTATATAAAAGTATTTATAGGAGGTTAACGCCATAACATAATGTGATGACGCTTCACCTCCCCGAGTGGTGACGAATCCTTTAAGTGCTGAAAAGCTTATTTAGTCATTACTGCATTGGCACTACCGTGGAGGTAATTAAGGAGGTTGGTGGTGATGACATTAAGGTTATGTTCGTTAAGGATGATCAAAATGCTGTATTGGAGGCGCTCTACGTTAAGGGATTCAGTGAGGATAGATATAGAAAATTGAGGAGGTATATCAAGGAGAGATTGGGTGAGGAATTCACGGGAATACTGAACATGGATACGGGTAAGGCATTGAGTAGGGTATTGTTAATCAGTGCAGACCTTGTCAATAACCTCCTAGTGAGTGATGTTATAGAGCTTGAGATTGATAAGACAGGTAGGTGGATCGAGGATGGAATACTTAGTGAGTTGGTTAATAAGGTCGTGAGTGAGGTCAAGGAGGCAAAAAAGGCTAAGAGGCGTAAGGCAAGGAGGAAGAGGAAAAGGAAGGCTAAGGCAGCAAAAAGCGGAACCAGGGCTAAGAGGGCTAGGGGAAGGAGGAAGAGTAAAAAGAGGAGTGAATGATAAGCCTACTTTATGGTGTATGGGTTCGGTCATTGGAAAATAATGGGCAAAAAGGCTTTTTATAGGGGTTGGGGTCTTACGGAGATAGAATGTCCGCAACACCCTTTGAGAAGCCACAGGGTACCGTAGAGGTGCCTCATATAGAGGTTGATGAGGAGACCAAGGAGATAATAAAGGAGATACTATCGCAAATGAAGGATACGGTGGAGGTATTATTCTTCACAAGCAATACCTGCGGTAACAGGGACACCAACTGGTGCGTACCAACGGAGGAGCTACTTGACCTACTCGCCGACCTGGCACCACCTGGAAAGCTTATTGTTAAGAAAATGAGGTATGAGGAGAACAGTGATGCATTCACAAAGTACAGGGTTGAGCCACAGAGGGTACCAATCATTTACTTACTGGATGGTGCAATTAGGTACCTCGGTGCACCACTTGGTGAGGAGGTTAGGGCGTTCATAGAGACCATAGTGAGAATTTCACTGGGTGAAACGAAGCTCAGGCCTAAGACCAAGAAGGGGCTTGAGGCTTTAATTAATTCGGGTACTGATAAGAGGGTTGAGGTCATGACGGTGGTTACTCCATCATGCCCATATTGCCCATATGCGGTGCTCATGGCAAACATGTTTGCCTATGACAGTAAGGGTAAGGTAATCTCAACAACAGTGGAGGCTTACGAGGAGGGAGACATTGCTGATATGTACCAGGTGTCCGCTGTACCAACCGTGATACTTAGGAGGGAGGATCAAGATGTTGGTAATGTGGAGTTCATAGGTGTCCCACCGGAGAGTGATTTGTTAAAGAAGGTTCTCGACTATAGTGGTGTGGCATTACAGCAATAATGATTTTTATTCCCAAAAACAAACCCAGGTTAAAATGAGGGTCTTCTTCGTAACGGGTAATAAGGGTAAGTTCCTGGAGGCATCATCAATACTTAGAGAGTACGGCATAGAACTACGACTAGACACCATACATGAGAAGCTCGAGATCCAAAGCGAAAACCTAGAGGATATAGTTAGCCATGCCCTTAAGCATGTGTGTGAAGGTTCGATACATGACTACTTCGTTGTCGAGGATGACGGTCTATTCATAAATGCATTAAATGGTTTTCCAGGTCCTTACTCATCCTACGTCTACAAGACAATAGGGATTACGGGTGTTTTAAAGCTCATGAGTGATGTTGACGATAGATCCGCGTACTTCAAATCCGTAGTCGGTGTATGTGGGCCTAGTGGCATTACCAGGTTATTCACGGGCGTTGTGCGTGGTTCAATATCACGGGAACCAAGGGGGTCCGGAGGCTTTGGTTTCGACCCAATATTCATACCGTCAGGCTATGATAGGACATTCGCTGAGTTAGGTATTGAGGTTAAGAACAAGCTATCCCATAGGGCAAAGGCATTCAGAGCCTTGGGTGAGTGGCTATTAAGTAATAGGTGAACGCAAAACTTTTACGATCAGCAACACGGCCATATAAATGAGGGCCGACGCAACCCCAATTAGGATATACATCAATAGGTAGCTAACGCTCACGTTTTGACTATACCTACAGAGCAGGTTTCTTATGGGGGTTTCTGGTTGGATTAAGTACATTATTGGCTTATTAAGTACAGTTACCATGTATACTGGCGTTAATTCACCCGTATTACACACAACATGACCCACCACCGTGGGTATGACAACCACGGATCTCATTGTTGTGCCATAGGTTATTAGCGAGCTCGAGCTATTTGTAACTATTGGTGTGGCGCCTACAAACGAGATCACCTCTACGAAGTACCTTGTTCTCAATACCGTATAATTATAGTTACCTGGCATGGTTTCTATGGGTGCATATTCCTGATAGCAAACCGCACCATTGTTTGTGAGCACCGTTATGTTTACGCCACGTATGGGCATCACGTTACCTATTAAACTCATTGTTAATTCAACATTGTAATTATTACTTAAACCAAGATTAATAATTAATGTATTATT
>WYEB01000161.1_pt1 | contig 26461 bp, 25 predicted proteins | sample 6343061 | NCBI WGS metagenome assembly WYEB01 (sample SAMN13812332, study PRJNA600296) | hot springs metagenome | biome: ENVO:00000051; feature: ENVO:00002007; isolation source: sediment sample from Evening Primrose shelf | place: USA: Yellowstone National Park, Evening Primrose Hot Spring ... | reverse complement strand
TAAAGACCTTACTGCGCTCATTAACCATGCCATCAGCTTAATGAATGTTCATACAGCTTAAATATCAAATTATTTTATCCATCCTTCCGACCATGGAATAAAACATGACCATAGCAAAAAAAGAAATCATAGTTTAAGTTTAAAAGTAATATTAGCCTATGCTTACCTTCTTCTCATTGCGATTATTGCTGCTACTGCTGCTATCACAATCACAATGACCACTATTCCGATTACTAGCGCCGTTGACATTACTGGTTTTGTTACTGTTATCGTACTCACCGCCGTTGTTGTTGACGTTACTGTTGAAGTCACCGTGCTAGTCACCGTTGCCGTGGTTGTTACTGTTGAAACTGCAGTAGTCGTAGTAGTGGCAGTAGTTGTTGTCGTCGTGGTAGTTGTAGTGGTAGTAACCGGGGTAGTAGTCGTTGTAGTCGTAGTCGTTGTGGTAGTAGTAGTCGTAGTTGTAGTTGTAGTAGTGGTGGTTGTAGTTGTTGTGGCTACTGGAGTGTATGGTATATGGAAGTATGAGGCTACACACTCCTGAACCTTCACATCCGGGCTTGGTAAGCCTAAGTATACTGCGAATTCACGCAACTGCGGGTTAGTCCAAAGCGAACCATTAGCAATAGCCTGGGCTAGTGGTGGTACCTCACCTGGAGGGGCGAAGGCACCCAACAGCACGTAATACAGTGGGCCGTAATTCCACCAATAATTGGCAAAACCACCAATGGAGTAGGTGGCTATTGGTGGTAGGCAATTGTACGTCCAGTTAATGTCAGCCACAGATTTAGCATATATGTACGGTGAAATCTTAGAGTAGATGGGGATCATCGGCACAAAATAGTAGTACCACGCAAAAATAACCTTCACTGCATTAGCATAATCCTCACTACCTGGGGCTGCTGCGTTGAAGTATACTTGCCAGTTTGTTAGGTTAATGTAGCCGAGTGTTGAGTTAACGCACCACACTATGGTGCTGTTGGGTAGGTGCATTGATGAAGGAGCCGTAACGGGCGTACAAGTACCATTAGGCCACTGGAAAGGCCAAACATTACTACCCTTAGTGTAGGCGGAAATAGCCGCCCCAGTCCAATACCAGGGGTTACTTAGCCTCACCCAGACGCTGTAATACGATGAACCACCACCTAGACCTGTTGTAATAGCCTCATATTGACCATTCGGTACTATGGTACCAAAAAACACGCCCACATCCTGTCCAACCAACTTGGCGTTTATGCCGAAGGATTGTAGTTGCATCACGGCGTCACTGGCCATTGTCATCCAGTCGGTGTAGCCGCTTGGTGCAAGTACCTCCAGTGTTAATTGTGTTCCGTTTGGTGTGTACCAGTATCCTCCCTTCTTGTAGAAGCCTAGGCTTTGAAGCATTTGAGAAGCCTTAGTCCAGTTGTAGCTGCATGGTATTATGAACTGCCTAACATCAGGCGGATAAGTATCGATAACCTCAGGCACTACTGGTTCAGGGTAGTAATCAGGGTGGCTGATTGCTAAACCCCACGCTTCTGCAGTCTCAGTCCTATTAATAACGTAACATAACGCCTCCCTAACCTGAGGAATATTCCAAGGATAGTAGTGAGGATTAACAGCAATACCCATGGTAAAGAAGCTAGGCCCGAAGTATATGCCTATACCATGCTGCTCAAGCACCTCAACCTGCTGCATTGAGAAGCCAGCGGAACCCCAGGTACCCTTACCCGCTAAGTATGATTCAAGGGCTACAGTATTAGACCCCCATATAGCCTCGTAGGTTGGGTCGTAGTAGTACCAATCAGCCAGCGGGAATATCCTAAACCAATCACTAAGTAGATTACTTGGTTCAAGGGTAATTAACATGTAATTACTGCTAAAGTAGGTTAAGTAATATGGAAATAGCCCCCAGTAGGGCACAACAAACTTAGTAATATTATCACTGAACTTCATGGCTTGAGTCCAATTCATTGTCTTAAGCTCATTGACAAGAGGCTCCCACACTGGCCAGGGCGTAGTAATACATGTGGTCAGTATCCAAATCGGCACCAGTGGGGACCATGTGTTAACCAGTATCTGAATCGTGTAATTGTTAAGGACCCTTAAATCCTCATCTACGAGGGATTGGTTTATGAATGGAGTCCACCAGGCAAAGGACTTAACACCAATGTAATACTCAGCATAAACATCCCAAGCAGTGAATGGTATTGTGGCTGAGCCATTAAACCAGTAGAAGCCCTTATGAAGGTATATCGTTATCAAACCAGAACCATTAGGAAGAACCTCAACGGTCCAATTCTTAGCCAAAACCGGTAGGAACTGGCCAGTCAAGTAACTATAAAAGGCCAGAGGTAGGTAAGTATCGATACCACTAATGCTACATGTGGCTAGGCCCATTGGGTTGAAGGGATTGTAAATAGGCGTACCAGGAACAATCACAAAGGAACCACCACTGGGGAATATGATTTGAGGCTTCTGTTGGGCTTGGGCTATGTTTACGCTGTATGCTGCTACCACCACCATTACAACCGCCACCACCAAAAGAACGTACGTTTTATCAATAGACATACAAGTAGGGTAATTAACACCTTTTTAACAGTTACCGTAAATAGATTAAGACACCCACTACATATTCATAGTGATAAATTTTAACTAGTAAATGTAATTTAGGTGAAGGTAAATGATGATTCTTTACTTGAAGTGTCCAATTATTTCATTGCTTCAAGTGCATTCAGTGTTGTGCCTATGGTATAGTTTACCTGTTAATTAGACTTAGCCCTTGGATCAGCTAGAGCCTATTAAACATGCACACCCCATTACCCATAAGGTACACTCTAGGTTAAAAAATTATTAATATTTATTGGCTGGTGAAGGGGTAAGCCTTGTGAATGATCCCCCCACTCTGAAAGGGTGAGACTTACCCTGTTGTCACCAGTACCCCTCCAGGAGCTGGGGTTGAAGCTTGGCGGGTCTTGGACAACCCCAACAAACCTCCTCAACCTGAATATGCACTGGGGGCAAACCATGCTCATCACTGAAGGTCAGATGCATAAAACCGTATTTAAGCATTAAGCCAACTAAGGTAGGCGTTACTCAACCTGCAAGCCCCAACACCACTAGTGAGAGTGAGTATTGAATCGTTTAAACAGCATCCTAACGCAACCCAATGTAATAATTGCAAAAGTATCCATTAAGGTGTCTCAAAGCAAGGCTCCTACGTGTAGGTTTAGCTAATTACCGTTTCTCGGTGAGTGGTGATTCCTAACCTTTCATGACTCCCCACCATCCACTTCTCAACAGCTTCTCCGTGGATGCCACCCCCAGCTGCGGGAGAGTTGCCACTAGTCGCCTAGTGGTTCACACTACCCCCCTCACCGAATGTTGCAGGAAACTTGTAAGTCTTTAATAATTATGAGGACTGAAGCAGCACTAATTACCCCTGTTCAAGGGGCTTGATGCATGGCTCAAGTTCCGCAGGCTAGTGCCCAAAACCAAAGCCAAACTCAGGGAATCCAAGGCCAGGGTGTTGTGAGGGAGCAGTTTGGAATCGAGACTCTTGATTTTGCTCTTGAGGGTGGTGTTCCTAGGGGTACTTGGGTTGTTGTCACTGGTGAGCCTGGTGTTGGTAAGAGTATTTTGGCCATGCACTTCGCATGGAGTGGCTTAGCCAGTGGTGAACCGGTGATTTACGTTACCACTGAGTCCAGTTTCCGTGATGTTGTTAGGCAGGCTGGTCAATTCAACATGAGGTTCATGGATTATAAACCAGTGAATCTTGTTGATGCGCTTACTGGTCGTGTTAAGGTTAAGCCAGGTGAAGTAAACCTAGTAGTCATCGACTTATTCGGCCTATACAGGCAGTACCGTGAAATGCTCAAGGCTAGTGAGGGGGAGGAGGGTTCAAAGAAGCCGAGTAGGGCTTTGAGTATTGAGGTTCTTGAGGCTAGTGTGGCTAAGGCGTATGAGCTCCTTGGCTTTGAGGAGGGTAGGCCAAGTGAACCAAGTAGGCTAATCATCGACTCAATGACGGCCTTCTGGGCTGATAAACCAGCAATGGCTAGGGCCTTCAGCTACAGGCTTAGGCAGGCACTGTACAGGCAGAACATTACGGCCCTCCTAACAAGCCAATACGCACCAACAACAGAAATGAGCTTCGGCTTCGGGCTAGAGCACATTGCAGACGGCATAATACACATGTGGATGGACAACGTCACGGAAGCCAAGGAGGTTAGGAGATGGCTAATAATAAAGAAAATGAGGATGACAAACCACGCTAAGAAAGCATACAAAGTAGAAATACAACCAGGGAAGGGCATTGTCCTCGCTGAGGCTTAAGTCTCCCTCCTAAACCTCCCCACCCCTAATTACCCTGCCTCCTGAGCCTATCCTGTATGCCCCAGGCTTTGAGCCTTGAAACTCCCGAAACCTTAACCATGGGGGAGTTGAGACAGAGGTTACTTGGGTATGACTTTAGTGAGTACTGGGGTAGGTACTACCTGAGGGTTAAGGGTCTTGGGGCAGTGTACGTTAATGGTAATGTGGTGAAGAGGTTCAAGGGTATTGACAGTGTCTTGAAGGCTCCAAGTGACTGGCTGGCTAGTGTTAGAATGTGGCGTGGTGATTACTGGCTTTACCGTATTGCCTCTCCAGCCTACGTTGATGTGCCTGGTGAGGTGGTTTTGAGGGCTATTAGGGATGCTCTACCTGGGGTTGAGAATTTTGGTCGTTGGGAAGGTGAAAGCCTATTAATGAATGAGGGTGCATTGTATGGGTCGATTACTGGGGTTCTCGGCAGGGGTAACCACCCGAGGGTTGGGGAATTCAAGTACCTGCTCCGTGTAACGTGGGGTGATGATGGCTACACTGCATTCCGTATAGTGCGGACTATTGGGGTTGTGGTTTGTGAGAATGGGCTTGTGGCTGGTGAGGATAGCTACACCAGGGTCTTCCACTCAAGGCTCAACAAGCCAATTGAGTCCAAGATTAATGATGTCCTTGGGAGGATTAGGAGGATTATAAGCATGGAGAAGCCGAGTGTTAGCGAAATCGAACGCCTAATGGTGCCCATTGAGCCCAAGGTCATTGAGGACTTGAGTAGGCGCTTCAGCGACTTCCCAAGGCTCTATGCCGGGTACCGTGCACAGTATGGGGACACTTTACTAGCCGTAATGCAGGCGCTCGGCTACATTGCAACCCACGGCTCAAGTAGAAATAGTGAGCGTGCCGTCTCGGCAATGAGTAGGCTTGCCAGCCTGAATTAAACCCCAAACCCCACCTACCCAACAGCAAAACTTAAAGACTAACACATAAGTGGATTTTCGGGGTGGGTGGGGTGAGGTTGGTTTGGTTTGTGGTTGTTGGTGTTGTTGCCCTTGCCGTTGCTGCTATTGCCTTAATCCTCATACTGCACACTACGCATCAAGTGCCAATGCAGTACGTTGGCTCACCCAGTGGTTTTGAGGGTTTTGTGCCAAGTGGCCAAACGGTAAGTTACAAGGGAAGCCAAGACCCAGTGGGTGACTTAATATTAAGCAATGGAACTGTTATCCATGATGCCGTTTGGAATGGTCAATATTCAAATACAATAATTCAAAATCATAACCAAATAGTTCAATTGAATAATCAATTGAATGGGGATATGCAAGATTTCTACATAATTAAAGGTCAGGTACCAATTGAACAGGCAACAATAAATGGACAATTATATACAGTAATAGATGCTAATAAAATAAATCCAGCAAACATTGCAGGGTTCTATACATATGATAAATGGATACCTAATTTTGTAGTAGCAATGAATACACAAGGAACATACGCAGCAGGACTACCAGGAAACTCACCAGTATTCCAATGGAAAAACTTAACAGGAACAGTAGCATACCAAACAATGATATATGGAGGATATGGAGCTGGACCTGGGGGATATGTATTAGTGCTGCCTAACAAAACTATAATTCCATATGGAATACCTTTTAGTCCTGCTGGTTCAGCCATTCCCTTTGATTCCCCACAACAGACATATAATATTCCTAGCTAATTTTTTGATAAATTTTAAGATACACTTATAACATAAGGCACACCATATGTTACTATTATCCAATTTAAGTACATAAATCCTGATCCTCCACCAGATCCTGTCGAAACGAACAAATAAGGTATCCCTATATAATTATTAATGCTATCTGCTAAATACTTTACTCTAAATCTCTCTCCAATATTACTATATTCTTCAGCATAACCGAAAGTTCCATTTATAAAATTGTTATCTACATCATTAGGAGAAAAGTATTGATAGTTTTTCAAAGCTTTTTGATAATTTGTATTTGATTGATTAAACGCCGTATTATATGCGTTTATGCATGATTGTACGAATATTGGTTCTCCTGTTATTGTGCTTGTGGATGCTGGTGGGTTTGGTGGTATTGCATATGCACTTCCCCCATTCCAATTGTATTGTTTTGAGGCAGGTAGGTAATTGAAATGCCGCAATATACTAACATAATAACCTGAAGAGCAACCAGAACCCATACTACAACCGCTCGCATCCTATTGTGTTGCTAATGCCTCTAGGGGGTGTGGTGCCTGGTATTGAGATGTTTGGTAGGGTGGGGTTTGGGTTTAGGGTAGGCTTGGCTTTGGTATCCTGCATACTAGGGCGTATGGGCATTTGAAGCATGAGCGGCTTGGCTTATCAGGCGGGTTCCTAATCATGCTCCTCAAAGCCCTAAACCAGTACTCACCAATCTTATGCAATTCATCAACATCCTCCTCAACGACAGCATCCCTAAGTGCAAGGTAGGCTTGGGTTACCTTTAAGCCGATACTCCTCAAACCGTAGACGTATAAGCCTAGTTGAGGCTTGGCTTCACTAAGCCTGCTAGCCCCATAGGACTTAACCTCAACAACACCGTACTCCCCATTCTTCCCATACAATATATCTGGTCTCAACGTGAGGGGTGCTAGGGCGAATGGAGCCTCTAAAAGAACCTCATCGTAAAGGCCACTATTAGCCTTGAGGAACCAATCCTCATAAGCCCTATGAACAGCCTCACCGTACTCCAAACCATCCTCCCCACCCTCAATAACCCATGAACCATAGAGTAGAGTATTCCAAACCACGCAGTGTGGCTTCCCAGCTAGGCTTGGACCTGGGTTGTGTGGCTCCTTAAGCCAAAGGAACCTGCCATACTTGGCAATTGGCGTTCTGTGTTCCTGTGGCTTGGCTAGGGGGGTTTCGGCTATTGGCTTGAGGATTGGCCTCGGGAGCATTAAGGTTAAGCTAGGTTCATCCTAATTAGCCGGCTCACGCCCTACCACCCATGCCCAGGAATAACTCCGAAACCAAGCAGGGGTATGTGAAGTACCAGGACTTGAGCAAGGAGGAGCTGGTTAGGATGCTCATGAGGGTGAATAAGCGTTTAACCCGTGTGAACAGGGAACTCCAGGAAATCATAGGCATCCTGTACTATGGGGGTGAGGGGAGCCAGAACAGGGGGCAGTATGGGAGGAGGAGACGTGAGGAGGTTAAGGAGGATGTGAATTATGAGTAGTGCACCTAAACCCCCTCTTACAAACACCCAACCTTCACGGTTATTTATCCTCACCCACTCACCCACCGGAGGCTGAATACTCCTAGGGGAGTGCACTCCATTAACCCAACCATGCCTCAGGCCCAACCCCACATGCTGTTTAATGACCCCACCCACTCCGGGGAGTGTGGGGGTGCGTGGGTGAGTGGGTGAGGGCGTTTAACCGTGGGCCAGCGAATTGTGGCTAATGGCACCTTGATTGAGTGTACAATTGCTTCACGGTGCTTTGCCTAATTGCATAATGGCTTCACCCACCCGTGTTTTGTAGTGGTGGATTCGGGTGGGTGAGGCATGGTTACCATGGTTAGTATTACTAGTAATTGTGTTGAGCCATCCCCCTAATTTGCCCGTTAACCGAAGCCGCCTTGAGGCCCAGTATGACTAATCCCAAAACCCCCGAAACCAAAGGGGAGGGGGCTGAATTTGAAGAAATCATGAGGAGGCTTGAGAGTGGTGAGAGGGTGGAGCTTCTTTCGCTGGCTCCAGCAACCCCAGAGGCCTTGAGGACGTACGGCACATTGAACCTAGCCGTTAGGAGTGAGGGTGGTGTCACTAGGGTGAGGTCAGGGGGGTTTGAGGTACAGGTGCTGGGCGTTAATGTTGTTGTTAAGAGGGGTGAGGAGGGGATACGCACCTACACGAGTGGTTGCTTAGCCAAGAATTTTGAGGCGCTCCTATTCAGGCTACTGTCGGAGTACGGTTATAGGCTTAGGCAGAACAGGTGGGTGTCGGTAAGGCTACCGAGGAGTGACAGAAGAGTACGCCAATTACAATCATGGCTCCTTGCCGTAATCAACGGCTTCAACGTGCCACTGCATGATAATCCCCTGGTCTGCTAGCCCCCTTCCCCTAAAACACTACTTTATGATGACTGGGTATTCCCTAGGCGGATCCTTAACCACACCCTTAACGCAATCCACGACACCCCACCCCTCGGCTAGTTCAGGTGGGATGGCTAACTCAACGATGTAGTCATCACCATGGATTACACTACCTAAGACAGGGTACCTCCAAAGCGCATCAATAGCCTCATCAAGGTTAACCCTCCCACCCCCGCATAGGACGTAGGCCCTATACCCCCCACCAGTCCACTTAACCAGCACCCTAACAGCCACCATCCCCTGCCCAGCCTCCACCCAGGGGAATTGGGGCCTAACACCAATCCTCATGATTACTAACGCCAAGCCTCATGCTTATAAACCGTGTTTTTAACATAATGTGTTGGAATTGAATGATGCGCTACTAGGCACCCGGTGAGGGTGAATTCATGGCAGGTTCAAGTCGTTTAGGACTAGGGCAAGCTCCTCTAGGCTCGGTGTCGAATGCCAAGTGTACTTGACGACAGCATCCCCCTTAATTGGCCTACCAGTCAGGATTTCAAGCCTGGTTAGGATTGGCTTAGGTAACCCAGTAACCTCAACCTCAAGCTTAACAACACGCATTTTACTTAAAGCCGAGTGAAGCTCCCCAGCGTCAAATCCCTTAACCGCCTCAAGTATAATCACCGTGCCGTTTGCACTGCAGCCACCGCCAAGGCACCTGATGGAGCCATCCTCCGCTAGGCCCACCCCCTCAATGGCCAAAACCCTGAAGGTTTCCAGGCTCACCCTTTCAACTCCCCGGGTTAGCACCGTGATTACAGCCCTCGACACGGCTTTGGCTAGGCTCAACTACTAATTAGCCGACGCCTAGGGGGCACCTTAATGAGCCGGTTACCCAAGGCCCCGGTGGCCGCATTCACGGTGATGCTTGGGGTGGGCGTAGCCACCGTGGTGCTGGGTTCAACAGGCCCATTGAGGCCGGGCATCGGTGCGGTGTTGGCGTTATTAGCCAGCTTGGTAAGCGTACCCATTCTCATTGTTTACAGGCACCCGTTCACAGTAATCACAATTGAACTTGGCGTGGGCGTGTTACTGGCCGTAGTCATTGTTAATTGGCTCCACGGCGTAGGCCCATTAACAAGCCTCAAATGGTACTACCAAGCCTTGGTAGGGCTAATTACACCAATAACCCACGTTAAGCCGTGAGTAGCCAACAGCCTAGGCTACCCCTATCCGAGGGGGAGGTTGAGGCTATTGTTAAATCGAGGCCAATGGTCATTAGGCTTGAGGAGCTTAAACCAATCCCCATACGCCAAAGGAGGATACCCGGCATTGAGGCCCTAGCCAGGGAGGCGTCTAGGCAGTGCATTAAGGGTAATAGGGAGTTGTGCATGAGGCTTGCCAGGGGCATACTGCTCACGGTAACCCCCAGTGAGGTTGGTAGGGCTCTTAGGGAGGCCGTGGAGGCTGGCGTCCAGTATGAGGTCGCCCTAGCCTACATTGCCCACGCCGTTAGGCGCTGCGTAGTGGTTGCTAGGATTGAGGATGCTGGGGATTCACCATGCATCATACACAAGGGCACGCTGTTAATCAACACCAAGCCCCTACTCAACGGGGAGTACACGATTAGGGATGCCTCAAGTGAATTCGGCCCAATCACCGAACCCAGCCCACAGCCAAGCCTACTGGAGAGGCTCACCTCACTACTCAGGGGGTGGGTTACGTAATGAAGCCAATTAGGCTAATACTCCCACTGACGCCGTTAATAATCGGCATCGTGCCTCAGGTTAAGCCGATCGCAATACTCGGCGGTGTTATAGCCATACTAGCCCCACAATCCATTATCGAGCTCCTCAAGCTGGTTTACGGGGCGAGGCTAATGCCTAAAACCATAGCCACAGCCAGGGGTGGCTGGGCAGTTATCCGTGTTGGTGGGAGGGACTGGAGGTTCTATAAAGCCTACCCAAGGCTCAGCATTGAGGTGCATAGGGAGGACGCCATAAAGGCGCTTAACGGGTTAATCACAACACTACCCCTCGACAGTACAATGGTTAGCTTCATTAGGGTTGGTGGGAGCCTCTACATTGGGAGTAATAGTGATGTCGCCAATATTCTAAACAGGTACTTCCTACTAGAGCCAATTACGGCACAGGAGGCTGTTAGGCTCCTAGGCAACCCAATACCCTTAACCAAGGCCGGTGGATTCAGGGCGCTTCTGGCAATCACCCTAATCGCCTCAATAATACTATACGGTATGCCTAGGCAGTGGCTCTGGGTTGGTGCCGTAGTGGGTATTCTACTTGTGATTGCCCTGCTTAGGGCTGGTGGTGGGTTAAGCCTGGCAAGGTACACTCCATTCAGGAGTGGCGTGGTGCATAGTGATGCTAGGCACATGAGCCTAGACCCAAGCCAATTATTGGCTTATGCCGAGCGTAATGCCAGGAGGGACTTTGCCCTCACAATTACGGGTAGCCTTGTTGGTAGGGAGAATTATGCGGCTGAGTTGGCTAGGGTGATTGATAGGTATCAGCTGACTGGTAGGGGCACGTATGCTCCTAGGATTGATGCACTCCAGGTTACACACAGGCGTGTCCTAGCTGGTGAAGTACCCATCAGGTTCACGATTCTCGGTGATATTGAGGCTCCTGGTATGAGGGTTGGGTTTGGGGCTACCCACTGGCTCATGGAGCCTGAATTAAATGGTTTAAGCATGGATGTTTGCTCTGTGCCAGTCTTCTACGGTGGGAGCCTCATAGCCCAGTCAGATGAGGCTGTTGTTGATGTTGGCCGTGATGAGTACGGGAGCGAGGTTAAGATTGGCCTCAACACTGCCCCAAGCCCACACGCCCTAATCGTGGGCCCAACTGGCTCAGGTAAGTCCTGGACTGCGGTAAGCCTAATGCTTCGTGCGTATAGGCTTGGCGTGAACCTGCTGGTCATAGACCCGCAGGGTGAGTACCTAGGCTACTTCGGGAGGGCTGGCGTCCAGTACAATGCCTTTGACGTCCTTGATGCCTTCATTGACTGGCTTGAACCCGTGGCAAGCCCCACGACCCACGCTGACAAGATGGCGAGTATTATTGAGTTCGCCTACGGTGACAGGCAATTAGCCAACCAAGCCTTCGAGGACTTGGTCAGGCTTTATAATGCATTCCCCAGGTACCCTGGCCTCCATGAGGCATTGGATTGGCTTGCCCAGAATGGGGAGGCTTCCAGGGTTTGGCTTGTGGCTAGGGAGTTAATGCCGAAGAGGCTATTGAGCATTGATGAATTAACCAATGGGGTGAGTGTGCTAGTCCTACGCAGGGTCATGAATTACACGGAGTACGCTAAGCTTGTAATGCAACTCCTCCTCTACAGGGCTTACTACGAGTACCTCCAGAGGCCCTTCGTGGAGAGGCTTAACACAATAATCGCCTTCGATGAGGCTTACCTAATTATTGAAAGCCCCATCCTAGAACTCATCGTTAGGGGTGTTAGGAAGCTTGGCTTCGGCGTGTGGGTTGCCACGCAGACGCTCGGTGACGTGAGGAGGGAGGTACTCCAGAACTTCGGTTTCGTTATCCTACTCCAGGGCCTGACACCCCACGCCCTCAGTGTGGGTGAGGCATTCAGCCTGGAGAAGGCGAATATTGATTGGCTGGGGCAGGGTAATAACCCAAGGATATTCGGTGGTGAGTACACCCCAGGCATCTTAATCTACCCACCACGCCCAAGGAGGGTCTTCGTTAAGCTTGAGCCAGTCAAGGGCTAATTAAGGAATGGGTAATGTATAATGCATGCCCAGGGTTAAGGGGCCTCAAAACCAGGTTGATGGATTGGCAGTAGTTGATGATGGTGAGGAGTTGGTTAGGTCATTCTTCAAGCTACTCGGTGTTAATTACGACTGGCATGAGGCGCCGTGGGTTGAGGCTGATGGTGGGGGGCTTGTTAAGAGGCTTGGCTATGCGCTCGAGTTGTTTAGGGTAATGGGTGGTGGGTTGCTTATGAGCGTTAAGCCATTCGTGCTCACCATTATGACGCCTAAATACGGCGTAATGCTCATTAAGGATGGGGAATGGTTCTACCTGGCATCAGGCGGTTTGAAGGGGGCTTCACTCGAGGTCACGTTCATTAAGGCGAGGGGTAACTACCTCGAACTCACTGCACCAGACGCCTTAAGCCTACTCTTCAAGCCCTAAACCCTCCTGCTCGTAACCATACCGCATAATACTACTACGGCATAGAGTACGGTAAGCATTATTACGGAGGCAGGCCACTTGACTAAACCATCCGCAATAGCCCCCACTATTACCACTGCACCCACTGTTAATGCCAGTAGGCCCCTCATGTGTTGTTCACCGGCGTGGTTTGGTTAGCCCGTATCGCCACCGTCATGGTACTGTTCCCAATGCTAATGATGATTGTGCTATTGGCCATCTGCCTCAGGCTCACCCTTGGTAACTGCATTTGGGTGGCTATGAATGAGGCTAGGAGTATTATGCCCATTATAATGAAGCCTATTAGGAGTAGTGTTAGCATCCTCCTCAACACATGTACCCAGGCTTAGTGTGCTAATTAGACTCCCGCATGCTAAACCCCAATGCCCGAGGGGGAAACCCGAAACCAAAAGGGGGAGGTTAAGCATTGGTGGGTGCCAATACTCATTGGGGTAATACTACTCATGGCGCCTGGAGGCGCATACTTAACGCCTGCAATGATCATAGCGTCAATCATCCTAAAGCTCAGAAAGCCAAGGCCTAAGCCCCCTGAAACCTCCCCCTCACTATTATTCCTCACTAGAATGGGATTAACCTGCCTATTACGCCCCACAACGGGCTAATGAACTCAACAATAATGGCTCCAAGGTAAGCCGTACCAACAGCCAAGTATGGCAGTAGTAGGATGCCTAGTAGCGTAACAGCTACAGTGAGGACTCCAACAGCAGTGAAGGCAGACTCAACGTTACCCCACTGTTGATTAAGCCCATTAACAATGTTGAACGGGCCAGCCAGCACCCACTCCAAAGGGCCAGTAACCGGCAGTATAGTGTAACCACTCCACCTGGAACCAGGCTCAAAGACTACGAGGCAGGACTCGTTGTAGGCGGTGGCGTTAATGAGCATTTGCCTATAGCCCCTAGGCCAACCAGGCGGGTATGAGCCTGTTAATGGGGCTAGTGGGTAGGGTACCATTGGCCCATTAACAAGAGTTGTCTTAACCATGCTCGTCTCATTAACCCTGAGACTACAGTTAGCCTTAACATCATCAGCCCAAGCCCAGAATAAGGCACTCTCATTCCTAATGTAGAAGGCGGTAGCGTTAATAACGTAACCAGTCCCGTTAGCCCAATACCTAAGGACCCTCAACTGAGCCCAAGCACCATAAACACCACTTGAATTCTCAATGCCCACTGTGGTGAAGGGTAGGTGTGCGTTGATTACTAGAGTCCCCTTCAGGAATGGGTTAAGGAGGCTGAAGCCAACCGGCCTCATAGCGTAGGTGTAGTTTAACACTAACCAATCCCAGGCAACCTGGCTAACACTAGGCTCCTCACATGCCCACACTGGAATGTAACCAGTACCATTAGTCATGAAGACGCCTTGACTCGTCGCAACCAAGGCTGGGGAAGGCCCAAAGTAGGCTACACCCATTAACCCAATGTCTAGGCATGGTGGGTATAGTGAGCTTATTGCACCCACGGTAATACTGTAGAGTAGCCCAGCAACCCAACCCACGAGTGGTGTGGCTACCAGCGCCATTACACCAATCCCCATTAACACTATGCTACCAGGCTTGTTCGGCCTTGCTAGTGCAATGCTTATGAAGAGTGGCGCCCATGGGAATAATGCCAGTAACGCCTTGTATAGTGCAATCACCATTACTGCGAGGTAGGTTAAGCCACCAATGAAGCCTATGACACTGTTGATTACCCCTAATAGTGAGTAGTATGTGCCAAACTCCTCAGTTGGCAGGAGTATTAATGCCACAATCATCTTAACTGCACTTAGTACTGCGGCTGTAATATCATACTGAGCCAGTACTTGGCTTCCTGACGGTGGTGTGGTTAGGCTTGGTAGGTTGCTTAATAGTGGTGTTAGGAGGCTCATCATTATTATGAATGCCGTGAAGGCACCCACGGCACTGTATAACTCACGGGTAATGTTAATGCCCCTAAGCCTACCCTTCACGATTACAATGTATGCAATGTATATTGAGAAGAAGACTACCCCAGTCCCAACAGAACCCCAGAGTATGCTGACATAAGTCATGGTTCATCACAGGTGCCTAACTTCGAATAATGCTCTCGCACCGGCATCAATCAAGTCAGCTAACCATGCCGTGATAGCGAACCCAATACCCATGGCAATATCAATGATAATGTCGCCTTCAAGTAGGTTGAATGTGCCAGTGCTCACTAGGGTGGCTGTATTCGATATTAACCATGGTAGTGAGGCGATACCACAGGCAGCATCCACAAGAATCCTTAGGGCTTGGCTAAGCCAACTTGGTGCACCGCTAATAATTGCACTTATGCCAGCCTGGATGACTGGGTTACCACTACAATGCTGCTCAATCGTAGCCTCCCACATTGTTAAAACATTCCCGTAGTTGAAGACCAGGACATGCTGATACCCAGCCACCATTGGTAGTAGGATACTGAAGACTAGGATGAAGCTTGAGAGCCAAGCCCCAATACGCCTAGTCCTACTAGGCAGTAAAAGGGCTATTGAAAGGCTCCCAATACCGTAATTGTACATGTAGCCCATTACTTGGCCAAGTGCGGCTAGGGCAATAGTATTCATCATTGTTGCGATTAATGCCCTATTATACGGTGCCATTATCGCATTAAAGAAGTCTGCTAAACTACCGAGTAGTGCGCCAATTGGCTTAAGCACCTCAGTGGCTCCTAAAATAGCTCCAGCAACACTGAAGGCGAAGCTCAACACCTGCCCAGCAATGTACTGGCTCAGTACTGCATTAAAATCACCATACATTACACTATAAATATCAGGTAATGGAATCTGAGGCACACTAACATCCATCACCCCAGCGATAGATGCCCCAATACTCGGCCCAACACTCATGTAGTAAGCCACAACAGCCGTTAAGACTGCACCAATAACCACACTGTAGAACTCGTCCAAAGCCTCCCTCCTCTGCCCTGGCGTTGGTGCAGTGTAGTACTTGATGAAGCCCCATGCCAACTCGGCTAGGGCAATGGCAATCCCAATACCGTATGGGAGTGCGAGTAGGCTTGAAACACTCATCCTGCTGTTACCCAATCATGTTTTAATTAGACGTTGGCACCACACTCACAATGAACGACTTGTTAATGTAGGCAATGCCACCACTACTAGCCTTAACCTTAACCCAATACCTCCTTGACTCGATAAGCACACCGCTCAGGCTCCTACTATCAGCGAGGTTGATGCTTATCTGCCTCCCAGTGTACTCCTCACTGAAGTCACTATGCCTAACCGCCCTGGCCCTTTGAACATGCTCCCTCTTCACAATGTGAATAGGCTTAGCCACGCTCAAAGTTACTAGGTGGAAAACAAGCATCGTAAAAGTGGGGAGCCTAGGCTTATAAAGAGGCCGTCGAAAGGGAATGTAAGTAACAAAAATCAACATAAGCATTCAATTAAACGTGAAATAGGAATAGTTTGGTGATGGCTTGCCTAAGACCCTCACTACCCAAGTCACAATCCTTCTCGCATGCCTTATAAACATCCAGGAACAACCTTATGGGCAGTTTATTAAGGATTGTCACACCTCCTATGAGTGCATATGCCTTAGCTAACTTCTCGTCACCATTAATCAATGCATAGAGCATGAGGGCTAACAGAGCCCCTGAGTCTCTGGGAGCGTTTAATTGGGCTAGGGACTTGCCATCAAGCCCATACACCAACTCCATAAACTCGTCAAGTAGCTTATTGGCATTAACACCAAGCTCCTTAAGCTGACCAAACCTCTCAATTAATGACTCACGAAAATCATCAACTAACCTCAATCTTAACCACTCAATAGCAGAATCCCCACAAACCACCCTTACTCCTTTTATTGAATCATTAATTGGCACGCACATCTCACCTACATCCTCAAGCTTCACAATACCAAGGACAACCATTAACGCGGGCAGGAACTCACTATGCATATAAGATCCGAAGGCATTAATCAACTCCTCAGGGTTGACGCTAAGCTTACCCTCAAGCTCACTGCTTAACCCACCCCTAGGACCGAGTAGGGCGTTGAGCATAAGCCTAGTCAGGACCGAGACTTGTTTATTAGCATTCAGCACCCACAAATGCTCCCCAAGTAACTTGCTTATCGTTTCGTGATCACCCGTTAGGGCTAGGGACACGAGGTAATCACCAAGTGTACCCGATGCAACACTGAGATACTCAGCCGTAGGTATGAAATGCTCCTCATCAAAGGCTTCCTTGTACGACTGCTGAAGCTCATTACGTAACTTAGTCAACTCATCGCCAACCAACGAGCCCTTAATCGCCTCAACACGCAATGCCCAACTGCGATCAGTTAGGTAGCCTTCATGGTTACCATTTTCCCTAGACTCCTTAGCTGCCTCGTTAAATAGTTCCTCCGCCTTATCAAGCTCGTCATTATCAAACCTATAAATTGCCAATGCATGCTTAAGAGTCGATGATGCCTCAAGGATTATGCTCTCAACTGCTCTCTCATCAGCCTTTATGAACCTGGATTCGATGTAGCTCATGAATTCCTTATCGCTCATTAACTCCTGAACCAACCCCCTCAACTTGCCTAGTTCCCCAAGGACCTCACTAGCCTTACCAACCACATCAATGCCTAACGCCTTCTCCATAAGCACCCTCACATTCCCATGTATTAACGCTGGGCCTAACGCATACGCCCAAGCAATGACGCCCAAGCTGGTCTTGAACCTACCCAACTCATTGAGTAAATTAGCAACCCTACCAACCATATCCTTAACCTCCTCATCACTGAAATATACAGGATACCTACTAAGTAGGTTGGTGTAGGCAATTATTGCATGTACGAGGGACGGGGCATACCCCTTAACCACATCACCGTAAATCTCATTCAACTCATCACGTATGTACTCAACCGTGCCACTGTCGAGGTTCCCTATATCTGATGCGGGGGCTAGCAGTTCGAGGTACCCAAGTGGTGCCTTACCACGCAAAGGCTCTAAGGCACTTAGTATTGGCCTAATGAGATCTGGCAATGTAACGTGCTGTATGGCGAATGATGCTATGTGCAATGCAGCATCCGCATCACCGGGCTCGACGGGCTTGCCTGACTCAGCGGCGTTGGCGATTATCGAGGCTAATCCAAGACCATAAAACCTCTCAGCAATAGTAATACCACCCCTATCCCTGGCGATGTTAAGGACTCTCCTTACCTCGGCAACAGCCTCATTGTACTTATCGATGAATGCCTCAGTCAAGGCATATGCGTAATTCCTGATTAGGTACCATATTAATAGTGGTATTTTGTTACCAACGAGTAGGTAATCATCAACATCGCATCTACCCAACGCACCCTTAATAGACTCCCTAACATCCCCAGGTAAGTCCTCGGGCCCAGGCATTATAGGAATCCCAGCCGAGGCATACCCAATGATTAATGTGGCCCTCCTCCAGCACTTATCGCTGAAGTCCCTTAGTGCATCTGTGAGCTTCTCGCCGTAGTTGTCTACGAAGTACTCAACGGCACTGTTTTCATCCCTCATCTCCGAGACCTTTTTCAATGACTCCCTAATGGTTCTTAGTCTCCAGGGTTTCAATGCGTCACCAAGTTCCTCACACTCCTCACCCCCATTCGTAATGCACCTGAGCAACTTCCCTATTGAATCCTCGATTAGGTCGTGCTGCCTATGAACCAACCAGCCCCTCAACTCCCCACCCTCCGCACCGTAGAGTATCTTCGCACCCCTTCCCTCACCGATCAACTCGATAATGCCAGGCATCAGTATCGGATCACCGGGCTTTACTTCATTAACGAATGGCCTCCTCAATGTGAAAACCTCGACCAAAGCCTCGGCCGTGTCGGGTTCCTCACGGACTTTGAATAACCCATTCATATGCAGTATTATGAATGCCTCAGCCTTACCCTTTGCGTTGTTGATTAATTCCTCAATCTTGCCTACGTTGCAGTTGTTCCTCGCCAACTCCTCGCCAATTAGCCTAGCTATTAATGCATGGCCAGAGTCGAACCTAGCCACATTACTGGCTAATGCATTAAGCACGTCGCTGCTTAATTCACACCCACCGGGTTTGTCCCTCGTCCTTGAATACTCCCTAATCAACTCGGCTAGGAACTCAGTATTAATAAGTCCCTGCGAGGCATCTAGCCTGTGCTTCTCCAGTGCATTCCTCACTTCCTCACTCAATGCATTGTAGACATCGCTCGGTAACACAATGAGTATTGGTGGCCTTAAGTCACCGAGTTCACTTGAAGCATTTATTAAATTCGCAATAGTCGCCTCAACATCCCTCGGCATTTTCACATACCTAACCCTCCTAACCTTACCACTGGTTTTCGCCGACTCACCCTGACCTCGCTGAGGCTGAGTACCGGGTTCCTCCTCATAGGTCTCGGTTGACACTGGGTCGTATAGTATGAGCAACTCTTTACTGTAGTTCTCGATGAATGTTTGGAATCTTGAGTAGTTATTCTCATTAAGCACGTCAACACGTGCAACTAAGCGAACCTCGTAGTTGCTCAGTGACTCCCATACTGTGGCTGCGGCTAGCGTGGACTTTCCAATACCCTTGGGCCCAACAATCACAACAACACCATCATTCATAAGCCTACCCCTAACCCCATTAACCAATTCGTTGAATTTACCAGCCTTAACCATGTTGTAGTACCTATCCTCAATATCCTCAACCCTAATCCTTAACCTACCACCATCCACCTTAATGTTGGGGTAAATCACACCTTTCGCGAACTCGTTAGCATCAGCCGTGACTATGCCCGCAGACACCTCCTGCCTGAACAACTCAATCTTCTTCTCAACCTCCTCAATCCTCCCCTTAATCTCATTAACCCTCCTCTCCAACTCATCCATGCTTAAGCCCGTTATGTACATTAATGCCTCCTTGGCCTCACCATAACTCATCCCCATTGCGCAGGCAACCCTATAAACCAACAACCTACCCAACTCATTAAAATCAAGCCTACCATCTGGTCCTTTCACCAACAACCCCTCAAGGCTCCTCCTCAACTCAATAATCTCCCTGAAGTAGCCCTCCCCCTCCCTCTTGAATGCCATGTGCGTGAACACAGCGATGGTGGCTAGGGCAGCTGCGCTGATTGGGATTGCGGCTAAGCCACCAATCACGTAACCGGCTAGGTTATTCACGAAGCTACTCAGGAACGCCACAGACGACTCCTCCCACCTAAGCAAATCTTCCCCCATACCGAGAACCCTACTCAAGGTCTCAATGGCTTTGAAGTACGCATCAACCCAATCCTTCAACGCACCCCTAGCCCCCTCCTCACCCTTCTCCTTAACCAGGTCAATGACCTCCTTGACAAGACCCGGCGGTATGTACTCAGCCTCAAACCATTTAATCCTCCTATCCCCAAAGGCATCCTTAATCAGCTTCAATGCCTTACCAACATCCACACCGAAGGCGCATGCACTAGGCTTATCCACGCATTTCCCCACTTCATCACGGTCCCACGGTATGTAGTAAGCCATGTGGGGCGAATTCCCAATCCTACTCACAGCCTCCTCGACAACGGGCCTTGGGGCCCTATTACCAATAACCACCCTCACCTCCTCAACCTCAACCCCCACCTCATCCACCAACTTCCTAATCCAGGGCATCATCCTCTTAAGAAGCCTCATAACCCTCTTACGAAGCCCCAAACCACCCACGGTCTTGGCGGCCGTGTGGATGCCTAGCGTGTGTTCATCAATGGTGACGTTGTTGCCTAGACTACCCCTCAGGTGTTTCTCTATGAAGAATGACTTGCCGCTCCTCGGTGGCCCTATGACCACGAACCTACCACAATTAGCGCACCTACTAAGAACCTCACCAACCTTACCCTCATTGAATTTCCCAAACAAATCAATCCCAGAATCACCCATTAAACACAGCACCGATTAGTTGTATTTAAGCATTGCCTAACAATTTGCTTAACGTAATATTGTAACTTATGATTACTCATAATTAATTATAGACAATGCTGTGGTGGATAATTACCCTGGACACCTCATGAACACTCATCAACCCAAAATAAACCCAGAATGATAAATCATGCATTGAAATACTGTTAGAGGATTTCGAAGGAGGGTTGGGGTGTTGTGGTTTTTAGCTGTGGCTGGTTCCCAGTTAAGTTGCCTGGTTTTAACAAGCGTGTATTTGGCCTAGTTGGGTTTCCTCATAAACCAGTGCCCTACCTGAGCGCTTACCGTTAACAAGCCCTTAACCCTGCATTTAAGTGGTGGATTGTTGCGAATGCAATGCCTTTTATTTTAATGCCTGCCTCCTGGGCGTATTCTCACTTCCTCCTAATCATTACGGCTACCAGTGCTGCGGCTAACACCACGATGATTATTATGAGTGCTATTATCACTGTTTGAATGATACTTGATGTAGTGAATACGGTTGTCGTCACCATGACTGGTGATGTAGTAGTTACAATGAATGTTGTAGTACTCGTCACAGTGGTTGTCACAGGTGACGTAACAGTGCTACTTACCGTAGTAGTCGTTGGGCTTGTTACTGTGGTTGTTGATGTTACCGTTGATACTGCCGTAGTCGTAGTGGTGGCAGTAGTGGTGGTTGTGGTAGCCGTGGTGGTTGCGGATTGGGTTCCTGTTTCTGTGAAGCTTATTGTATAGTTCTGATAGGGCGTTGCATTAATAAAAATATTATAGGTACCCATTGGCTTCACGTCAATAGCTATAGTTTTTGTAACCCCATTAAGCAGATAAGATAGAGTGTAATTTCCCGGTTTCAAAAATACTCTAAAGTGACCTTCATATGTGTTGATGGGTTGTCCATTAATCGTTATGTTCAAATCATTAACATTAGTATATCCATTTATGGTTCCTGGTAGACTGGAAATTGAAAAGTTCGGATAAACCAGTACCCCCTCACCATATGTAGAAATATAAAGGTTACCCATGTTAAACGAAGCACTTGTGACCTCCCCGCTTCTTAGATTATAGTTAATTGGCGTCCAGCTTCTCCCTTGATCCAGGGATAATAGTATCCCCCTGTTCACGGTTGCGGCTATCAAAGGATAGCCTGTGATATTGAGCCAGTACACTTCGATGGGGATGCTAAAAAGTCCTCCTTCACAGTTGCTAAAGGATTCATTAAGAACTTCAAAAGATTTCCCATAATCGTATGAGATGTAAAGAGACCCTAGTGGGAAAATGGTAGCTGCAGCTACTACTACGCTTCTATTGGCCGGATCCACCGCGAACGAAGTAACGTAGCCATTTATCCCCGATGACCTTAGCCACGTCCCGTTCACGTTGTAATATGCCCCATCGGTCGTCCCCACTAAAAACATGTTCTGCCCGGTCATCGCTATTGTAGTGGCATCAATAGGCGATTTTGGCCATAGAACCCACATTTTTCCGTACCCCGTCCCATTATATATACCTTGATCATAGGCAAAAAACAGATTAGATTTGTTATAAGGATCTACAAGAAGCGCGGTCGGAGGAATCAAATAAAATGGAGCACCTGGAACAACGTTTTGAAATTCCAAGCCACCGTCATCAGAAACAGAAAGCCCGCCCGACCAACTATACGCATATAACCAGGAGGCGTTTGCCGGGTTAACTGCTATATCTGTACTCTCCCCGCCTATTGGTATGGGCTGAGTATTGCCTCCGAACCACGATTTTCCGCCGTCGATGGATAAGAAAGCGCTGTAATCCTGCATGCCCACCGCTATTACACTTCCGTTGCCTCCTACGCTGACAGAGTATGTTAGGGTATCAGAGAGATCCCCGCTTATCGGCTTCCACGTTAACCCATAGTCATTGGACTGGTATACTCCCTGATCAGACCCCAGAACAATCATGCTGCCATTTCCTGAATAAACAGCCAAGCCCATGTTATCCGTTGCCGGCATACCTTCATTGAAGCTCTTTCCTCCATTAAATGAATAGAAAAACCCAGGTCCGTAAGCCCACAAGACGCTTTCGTTCTTTGGATCAAAAACTACATCCTTAACGGGTACCAGGCTCGAATTGGTTATAGTTATACCGCCATCTTCTGAAAAAAGCGTGTACTTATCTCCGGCGTAACTCAAATATACCACAGAGGAATTGAACGGCGAGGCCGATATGAACACTGGGTAATTCCCGATAAATGTATGGAGAGTTTCCCATGTCGCGCCAAGGTCGTTCGACTTAATCATATATATGTAACTCTCTCCGATACCCGGTGCCCCCGGTCCCCACACCAAGGCATATATATCACTGCCCGAGACCGAAATCGGCCCAACCGAATATTGTGAATTGTAAACTATACTCCATGTCAGGCCATCGTCATCACTTTCTATAACCCCTACGTTACTCCCAGCGAATATCTTCTGTCCGCTGCTTTGGAAACTGTTGGCACCCGTTATGTTGGACACCTGATACCACCAAAGGCCTCCATCATCAGTTCTGTAAATCCCATTATTCGTAAAGGAGACCAATAGTACGTTGGGGTTATTTGGATCCATATAAAGCCCGCTAATAGGGCCGTACGGAAGCCCAAAGTCTCTAGGAAGCCAATTTCTGCCATCATTGTATGTCACATAAACCCCACCATCCCCGACTGGGCCCATTATACCATCCTGCGCCGTCCCAGAAGCTATGTATATTATGTTAGGGTTCTTTGGATCTATTTGGATAAGGCCTATGTGTCCTGAAGCATTGAGGTATATTGTGTTTTGAGAATTAAACGGATTCGGAAAGAACGCGGGCCCTACCTGAACCCAAGGGTACTGCTCACCTTCGCCGTGGTATTCATACGCCGGCATTAGGTTTATGTTTATATAGTACGTGCCTGCAGTAACTGTGTAGCTACTGAAGTACCACCTGTAATAGGGGTTCTCAGCCAGTATTGAATAGGTTCCAGGCTTAACATCCTTTAACTCTAAATAGCCACTCGAGTTTACTTGCATATATTGACCGTTAACTATAACGGAAGAAAGATAAGCTGGTGTTACATTTATTATTAGGTTGACTATTGAACCCGCCGTGTTCTCGTTATTGCATTCCAACCAGCTTGGTATTACCGTTCCGTTTGCATAAAAGAACTCTACGTTGTCCAGGTTAGGCGCCTCGAACTTAGAGTAAGCAGATGAGTTTACCAGGACTAGCTGCTGGTAAGTGTCTGGCGTAGAAACCGGCTGATTGTTTATAATCTGTATAGGAACATAGTAAATTATGCCGCTAGGAACTGTTACATTTGGCTCTGAACCCGCGGGATAAACCTTACCAGATACTTTGAATGAGGGCATAACGCCGTTTGGTGGCATGTTTAAAACAGCAGCCCACTGAACTGATATAGGAGAATATACACCAACAAAGCCCACATGTGCTGGGTACTGCGGATAATCAGTTTTTATAACTCCACTAAATTTTCCATTTAAGAACTGAATGGAAGAAGTTTTATTCAGTATTTCGATTAAATATGTTCCTGGAACACCCTCCTTGTTTATAAAATAACCGTATGGGGAACCGCAACCGTTAGCCTCTCCAGATGCGTTCCACTGATCTGGATATGTATTTCCGCAGGCTAACCTTATGAATGCGCCGGCCCATCCTTGGCCGTTGTTCACGGGCTCACTTAAGTTGAAGTATCCAACATCATCCACGTCACCTATGGAATTTATCCCGGCCATGAACACCGTTCCGGGACCGTACGTTGAGTCAGTTACTACATATCCTGGCCCGTTGAATACAACATTGAGGCCATCGTTCACAGAATAACTGCCCTTTGACACGTTAACGATCCACCCGTTTAAATTGGTGAAGTTTGTGTAGTACAAAAACACGTTTTTACCATCATCATATTCTCCATATTTGCTGCTCAGTTGCGGCGCTTCACCTACTGTAACTCCGTTGAACAGGTTCGTTTTATTTGAAGCAAAGCCCATGTATATTGTTATTTTTGAATTAGCGCTTATCTTTGAAAGCTTAAGCCAATAGCAGGTTAGAACTTGAAAATTAGTGTAGTTCACATTATGGTTTAAAGTCGTTTGCCCTGAGATTATAGAGTCATAAACCATAACTGTAAATCCAAAGACCAAGCACAATAGGACAACTGAAACGGCAAATGCATGTATTTTAGCTATACCTATAAACGGCTTTTTAAAATCATCATCCTTTACCCCTACACCATCTTTAATAAAAGAACTAGACATAAGGCATGAGAAAAGGATGTATTTTTAAGTTTTCCTTTTAATGGTTTTGACCATAAATTCCCAAATTTAATAATTATATAAGCTAATGCAACGGCTTTAAGGCACGCAGTATTGGCATAATGAGGCCTAGTGATGCAACGCTTTGTATGGCAAATAATGCTATGTGCAATGCTGCAGTCTTTACGAAGCCCTTGAACGTGTCAGCATCCCAACCCTACTTACAGGCAACCTCCTCAACAACACCCCTAAGCCCCTCATCATCAATGTATTTACTCGCCTCCCTAGCCGAGTTAACAATGTCCTTAATGCACTCAACAGCCTCATTCTTAACAACACCCCACCTCACCAGTAACTGCCTAAGTGACTTACCGGCTAGCGCCTCAATGCCAGCGCTGACAATCCTCACCAATACACCACCACCGAGGAGTGCATTAGTAACTGCACCAATGACCCCACGGGCAACATCAGGAGCCGCACCCCTCAAATCAAGCAACTCACTCAAACAAAGACCATCAGGACTAAGCCTCTGAATAACCTCCCTAGCCTTCTCTAAATCCACCGAGGAGCCCTGTTGGCTGTGCACCCAATTATTAGGTCTCTGAGCGTCTTAAAAGGGTAGTAGTGAGTTAATACACCCATCACAACCTACTCCCCTAGCAATCTCCAATATGACATACTAGCTACAGGCAATCAACCTGCCTAGTTCGGTTGCCTCATGCGTTAGGGCTTTGCCAACTGGTTTACTGTCGATGAGACCCTTGCTCCTTAATTTAGCCAGTATCCTCTCGATGGCTTGTAGGGATATTGGCTCGTTGAATTTTGAGGTGTAGCCCTTCACTATTTCTTTTGCTAGACTGTAGCCGCTGCAGATAAGCCTTAGGACCCTGTACTCAATCAGGTTAAGGTCAATGAGCCTAGGCACGATTGGCCAGTCAACTGGCTCACCCTTATCGCTGGGCATGACGAAGACTCTGTCAATGCTAACATTAATGAAGCCACCAACAGTAGCCAACGTCATAGCTAGGAAACTCAACATGAATTAGCCTCAATAATGCCCCTAAGCGTTGAAACAGCGTTAACTAGGCTAACCTGAGTGTTAACGGTAATCGGCTTAACATCAATATTTAAGTCCTGGTAGACTTGCCTAGTGAACTCAACCAGTGCATTAAGTGCATCACTGTTGCTGCCGACTAGGATGATGAAGTCACCATCATTAACGTCGGAATTGATGAGGGCTAGCCTAGCTGGGGCAATATTTAAGCTAGCACCGATTACAATACACTTCTTCCCCATTAACAGATAAGTTTAGTCATGGGTAAAATACCTAACCCTGCGAAACCAACCCCACCGCCTAATACTCAACACACTTAACCAAGCCAGCTTTCTCAGCATCGTAGTAGCGCATTATTGTTTCACTTGGCTTATCCGAGTGAATAAGTTTAATCGACTCGCCACCACGCCAAAACTCAACAACAAGTTCATTGTTACCCTCGTAAACACAGTATTTATCAATATCACCGAGAATACCTCCAGCCAACTGCAAACCAACCCCAACAGCCTCATTAATGGTGAATGCCTTAACATCCACCCGACTAAACAAGTCACCCACATACAGGAACCAGGGGTTGAGGAGTATGGGCTAGGGTAAGATCGATGTGGCGCTGGAGGGTGTATCAAGGATGATGAGTG
>WYEB01000158.1_pt1 | contig 27068 bp, 26 predicted proteins | sample 6343061 | NCBI WGS metagenome assembly WYEB01 (sample SAMN13812332, study PRJNA600296) | hot springs metagenome | biome: ENVO:00000051; feature: ENVO:00002007; isolation source: sediment sample from Evening Primrose shelf | place: USA: Yellowstone National Park, Evening Primrose Hot Spring ... | reverse complement strand
GGCGCCCTGGCGCCGAACCCGTACATAGAGGAGTTCGTCGACCTGGGGATAGTCTTCATACTGTTCATGGCCGGGGCGGAGGAGGTCCGGCCCGGCGCGCTGCGCGATCCGCGGGGCATAGTCTCCGGGATATCGATATTCGCGGCGAGCCTCGTCGCCATCTACGCGATAATCTCGCGCTGGCTCTCGATGCGGGGGACCGCCGGCATCACGATCGCGATAGCAGTATCCATGGTGAGCGCCGGCCCCCTCTCCAGGACGCTGCAGGAGGTCCGCGCCGGGGGCGCGACCGAGCGCGCGAGGGTGTTCGTGGAGGCGCTCGCCATGGAGGTCTCCGCCGTCCTGGCGTTCTCCATGCTCTCCGTGAGGAGCGGCGGGATCCTGGAATCGGCGCTCGTCCTGGCATCGGTGGTCCTCGGGATCCTCGCCTTCGGCAGGTTCGGCCTGGGCAGGATCCTCTCGGCGGCCGAGGGCCACCTGCGCACAATGGAGGTCGTCTTCTCGATCCTGGTGGGGTTCGTGCTCCTCCTCGGGTTCCTCGCGCAGGCCGTGGGCTTCAACTCGGCCATGGCCGCGTTCTTCCTCGGGGTCTTCGCCTCCGACTATTTGCGCAGAAACGTCTACCTGCTGGAGAAAATGAGGGCAATAACGTACGGGTTCTTCGAGCCCATGTTCTTCTTCGGCCTCGGCCTGTACTTCGTGCGCGTGGACTACGGAATAGCGATCCTGGGCCTCGGCCTATTCGCGCTCGCGATGTCGATAAAGTTCGTCCTCGGCTCGCAGATGGCGCGCCTGATCCGCGTCGACGGCCTCAGGAACTTCTTCGCGATAGCGCACGAGGGAGGGGTCGACGGCGCCATCATGCTGACCGCGCTCCAGCTGGGGCTCGTGGGGGGCGCGGCCTACTCCTCCGCGATGCTGGCGATACTCCTCATGACAATAATAGCGCCCCTGGGGTACGGCGGCAGGTCCGCGCTCGCCCGCCACCGGCCGACGCCGTCGCTCGAATTCGTCAGGTACGAGCTGGAGGACGTGACGGCTGAGGAGCTGTCCAGGACCCTCCCCACGGTTTACGTGCGCGAGGGCGACAGCGTCCGCGATGCCCTGTCGTCGGCGCAGGAGCTGGACGCGAGGGTCATGGTGCTGGTGGACGATTCGATGAGGGTCAGGGGATTCGTCAACGTGCACGACCTTTTCCGCGCCGCGGCCTCCGGCTGGATGGACTCGTCGGTATCGGAGGCCATGTCAGCCTCGGGATCGCAGGTCCATCCGGTGCCCACGGTGGGCCGCGCGGAGAGCGCCTCGAGGGCCCTCGAGGTATTCAGGTCCTCCGACGCCCAGGTGGTCGCGGTCGTCGACGCGGACGGCCGGCTGGTCGGCACGATACTCGAGAGGGAGCTCCTCAGGTACCTTTTCCGGGGGAGGTCCTCCTAGCGGATATCTCCCTTATGAGCGCGGGGATCACGTCGCGCCAGTCCGCCACTATCCCGTAGTCCGCGCTCCTGAAGATCGGCGCGTCCCTGTCGATGTTTATGGCCACGACGGTCCCGGCCTCCCTTATCCCCATGACGTGCTGCGCGGCGCCGCTTATGCCGACCGCTATGTAGAGCTTCGGCCGGACGCTCTTCCCGGTCTGCCCCACCTGCCTCTCGTGCGGCACCAGCCCGAGGTCCACAGCCCTGCGGCTGCCTGCCACGACCCCGCCCAGGGTCCTGGCCAGCTCCTCCAGCGCGGCGAACCCCTCCTTGGTGCCGACGCCCCTGCCCCCCGCCACCACGTACTCCGCCTTCTCCAAGGGTACCTCGTCCCTCCTCAGGGCCTCGCTCCTCAGTAGCCTCATCCCCGGCGGCGCCCTCACGTAGCTCGACGCGGGCCTGACCTCCACCGGCCCATCCCGCGCCTCATCCCTGGGCGGCACCGGGAACACGTTGGGGCGCGCGGTCGCTATCTGCGGCCTCCTGGTCGGGGTCTTTATGTACGCGAGCATTATGGCGGCGAACGGCGGCCTTATCATGAACAGGTCCCCGCTGTCCTCGTCGACGTCGAACTGCGTGCAGTCCGCGGTTATCCCGGCCCTCAGCAGCGACGCCACGTAGGGCGCTATCTCCCTCCCCCTCATGGTCGCCGAAAGCAGTATTACGTCCGGCCTGCGCTCCGCCGCCAGCGCGGCTATCGCGCCGGCGAACGCCGGCGGGGCGTACTCCGAGAGCTCCCTCCCCGCTATAACGGTCGCCCTGTCCGCGCCGCGCTTTATCATCTCCGAGGCGGCGGCCCTCAGGGCCCCCTCGTCCCCCCCGAGCAGCACGCCCTCGACGAACGTGCCCAGCTTGTTCGCGACCATCCTCGCGGGGGTCAGCATCTGGAGGCTCGGCTCCGATATGGCGCCGCCCTCCACCTCGCCGACGACCCATATGCCCTCGTGCTCGCCGGGCTGCCTGCAGCCCCATTCGGGGCACACCGTGGCGCAGTCCACGCGCTTGGACTTCCTCTTCTGCGCGAGGCTCAACTACCTTAACACCCCCTCCCTGAACAGCGCTTCGACCAGCTTCCTGGCCGCCTCCTCGGGCGTCCCCTCCAGGATCTGCCTCCTCCGGGGCACCTCCGGGGTCCACGTCGACTTGGCGACGATGGTCGGGCTCCCCCTGAGCCCGACGCAGCGCTGGTCCAGCTTCAGCTCGGCGTTGGACCAGGTCCTTATCGGGTTCTCCTCCCTCAGCCTCAGCTTATTGCTGAGCTTGACGGGGCGGGGCAGCTGGCTCTTCATGGCCACGCCGAGCACTGCCGGCATATCCAGCTCATACCACTCGGCCCTGTCCTCGAGCATCCTCTTGACGATCACCTTGCGGCCTGAGCCGTCCAGCTCCACCTCCGTCGCATAGTACAGGTAGGGCAGCCCCAGCCACCCGGCCACCTGCGCCGGTATGTGCGCGGTCGAGCTGTCTATGGTCTCCTGGCCGAAGAGCGCCAGGTCGAAGCCCCCGAGCCTCCTCAGGGCGCTCGATATCACGTAGCTGGTGGCCAGGGTGTCGGCCCCCGCGAACGCCCTATCGCTTATCAGCACGCCCTCGTCCACGCCCATTCCTATCACGTGCTCCAGGCCCTTCACCGCCGATGGCGGGCTCATGCTGAGTGCCACAACCTTCCCGCCGTACCTGTCCCTTATTCTCAGCGCGAGCTCCACGGCGTCTAGGTCGTGCGGGTTCACTATGCTCGTCACCCCCTCCCTGATGAGGGTACCGGTCCTCTCGTCGAACCTGACCGCCTGCTGGTTGGGGACCCACTTTATCCCGACCGCGATTGTGAGCCCCATGATCGCTCCCCCCTACGCGGTCCTGTACTGGATGCCCCTGCCGCTCACCGGGTAGTCCCACTCTATCGCTTCCATCGGGCACACGACCCTGCACGTGCCGCACTCGAGGCATCCCTCGTAGCTGAAGACTATGGATCCCCCCGCCTCCACGTAGCATCCGGCCGGGCACATCCGGGTGCAGGGCTTGGTCGGGCACCCGGCGCACTTCTCGGCGTTCAGCCTTATGTGGGGCCTCGGGTCGACGTCCCAGGAGTCCCTCTGCAGCAGGTCCTCGACCCTGATCCGCTGCAGGCCGGCCGTCTCACTCATATCATATCGACCTCGCCATCATCAGCGCGTCGACCAGCGCGCCAATTATGGATATCCCGGACTCCTCCGCGGCCCCCCTCAGCGCCTCGTAGATCGAGGGCGTGGATTCCCCGAGCTCGAACATGCTCCTGAGCGCGGCCCCCATCAGCGCCGGGTACCTCCTGAAGTACCTGTCTCCCCCCTCCATGGCGCGCTCCACCCCCCTCAGCCTCCACAGGTCGCGGAACGGCCTGCTCCTCCTGAGCGGCTCCTCGTAGAGCTCCCTCAGGTTCTCCTCCGTCGGGCCTCCCCTGTCCCTGGCCGCGATCGCCGCCCTGCCGGCCATGTAGCCGCTGTAGACGGCGTAGTCCACGCCCCGGAACGTGTACCCCAGGTTGAGGAGCATGCCCGCTGCGTCGCCTGCCACCATGAGCCCGTCGGCCACGAGCCTCCTGGGCATGTACCTGTAGCCGGACTCTGGCGTCAGCTTGGCCGCGTACTCGACGACGTCGCCGTCTGCCCAGTAGCGATGGAGCGCCGGGTGCGTGCGCAGCTTCTCGATCATAGAGTGCACCGGTTCCTCTATCGCGCGCGCCGCCGCGTCCACGTACAGGACGAGGCCCAGGCTCACGGTGTCCTTGTTAGTGTACACGAACGCGCCCCCGGGCAGGCCCCCGGTGACGCCGCCCACCAGTATCCAGGAGAGGCCCTCGCCCTTGTCCAATCCGAACCTCTCCTCAACCTCCTTCTCGCCGATCCGCACGACCTCCTTCACCCCCAGGGCGAGGTCCCTGGTGCTGGCCCTCTCCACGAGCCCCGCGCGCTCCAGGAGGAGCCTGTTGACGCCCTCCGCGTCTATGATCACGTCGGCCTCCACGAGCTCTCCCCCCGCCTCCACGCCGGAGAACCTGCCGGATGGGTCCCTCCTCAGCGAGTCGACCCTGACCTCGTCCACGAAGACCGCGCCTGCCGACGCGGCGCGATCCACGAGCCACGCAGCCAGCTTCGTCAGGTGCGCGGTGAAGGCGCGAGTCGACCCGCCCTCGTACTCCAGCGTGGCCGTCCTGCCGGCGTCGTCGACGATCGAGAGCCTCTCCTTCCCGACCCACCTCTCGATGGGCGCGCCCTTGAGGTCGCCCAGGGCCTCCTCCAGGTAGTGCGAGTAGACCTTCCCGCCGTAGACCTGTTTCGATCCGGCCCCCCTCCCCCTCTCCACGAGCAGGACCTTGAGCCCTCCACTTGCCGCGGCGTAGGCCGCGGCGGCGCCGGCCGGCCCGGCGCCCACCACCACTACGTCGAATCTCATATGCATCCGCTCATATTATAATACGATATTTTAACGTTGTGTCCGCGCTGCCATCCGGAGAATGCTATCCAATATTTGGCGCGCGCATATAAGTGGCCTGCGGCCGCACGGCCGGCGCCCGCATGAGCCGCCAACGCCCGGTGCCCCTGCTCGAGGTGCCCTCGGTGCCGTGCAGGGTCATAGAGCGCCTGAACAGGTTCGTAGTGCGCGTCGAGCTCCAGGGCGGCGCGTCGCTGGCGCACCTGAACAACACCGGCAGGCTCCTCGACTACCTGAGGCCCGGCGCGTCCGCCTACTGCTCCCCCAGGACTGCGCCCGGCAGGACGGGCTACCGGCTCATCGCGTTCGCCGAGGGCGAAGCCGCCGCGCTCGTCGACACGTCCCTCCAGATGCGCGCGTTCGAGGCCGCGCTCGCCGAAGATCTCATACCATGGGCACCCGCCTGCTCCATCGCGAGGAGGTCGCCCAGGCTCGGCGGCTCCGTCCTGGACTACCTCCTCGAGTGCGCCCACCCGCCCGGCCTCGCTTACGTCGAGGTCAAGAGCGCGGTGCTCAGGGGGCCGGGCGGCGCGGCGATGTATCCGGACTGCCCCACCGAGAGGGGGAGGCGCCAGCTGCTGGAGATGATCCGGCACTCGCGCTCGGCCAGGATGATCGTGGCGTTCATCGCGGCGCTCCCGGGCGCCGCTGCGTTTCGCCCGAACGCGTCGGGCGATCCCGCGATGCCCGAGCTGCTGGCCCGCGCCGCCTCAGCCGGCGTGGAGGTACGCGCCCTGTCCATGCACTATGATGGGAGGCGGATCCTGCTCGACGACCCGGACCTCCCGGTCGAGCTGCGGCGACTCGGCGCTTCCCCTGCCCGTAAGTCGCTATCACGAGCATTGCCGCCGGCTCCTTGGAGCGGTTCACTATGGAGCGCTTGGTCCCCGGCGCCACGTACAGGGAGTCCATCGCGTTGAGCGAGTATTCCTGGCCGTCCTCCGATATCACCGTGACGGAGCCCGATAGCACCACGTAGACGCGCTCGGCGTCCGAGGCGCTCATCTCCGCGCCCCCGCCGGGCAGGAAGTAGCTCAGGGCCACCCAGAAGCTCTTGGGTCCGCCCATGTCCCTGTGCTGCATCCTGTAGCTCACGCTGCCCACGTGCCCGCTGGCATCGTAAGCGGGGGCGTCCTTGAACTTCGTCAGAACGAACCCGTCGCTCATGGCGCGCAGCTATCCCCGCCGGCGCTATTTAATCCCTTAACATCGCAGGGGGGCCCACGGGACCCACGGGCAGCCCGCGGCGCACGCGAGGAGCGCGGCGACGTACAGCGCCAGGGCGATCGATAATGACGCGGCCGCCAGCCTCAGGCCCCGCCCCACGTCGGCCGGGCCCGGCAGCTCGCCCTCGCCCAGGGCGTACTCGCCGGCCTTCTCCAGCCTCACCCCGAGGCAGCCGGCGGCCGCCGACATGGGATGGCCGGCATTGGCGCTCGGCGTGGAGCCCCCGTAGCGCGAATGGGTCCTGAGGGCCCGGGCGGCGTCGCCCCCAGCCGCCCGGCATGCCAGGACCTCCAGCATCGCGGTCAGCCTCGCGGGGACGTAGTTGAGCGCTGTGTCCACCTTCGCCGAGAACCATCCCACCGCCTCCATCTGGGGATCCCTGAAGCCCACGGCGCCGTCCATCGTGTTGGAGAGCCTCTGCAGCAGCGCCCCTATGGGGCCCAGCAGCAGGTAATAGAGGAGCGGGGACGTCACCCCGTCGACCAGGCTCTCGAACAGGGACTCGATCGCCGCGGACGCGACGTGGCCCGCGCCCGCGGAGGCCAGCTGCCTCCTGACCAGCCCCTGCGCCGCCTCCCTGGCGCCGCTCAGGTCGCCGGATCCGAGGCGCGAGCCCACCTCGCCCACCTGCTCGAAGAGCAGCCTGACGGGCACCGAGACCTTGACCACGTAGGACGATACGAGTATCCATGGGATCATGCCGGCGCGCCAGGCGGCCCAGAGCGCCGCCCCGTAAGCTAGCGCGTGGACGCCCACCACCAGCGCCCAGAGCGCCGCCCCGCCGGCCCTGCCGAACCTCCTGAGGGCGCCCTGCAGCCTCATGGCCATCACGTAGGACGTGTGTACGGGGTGCACCGAGAGCAGCGGGCCGCTGTGGAACGGGTACGCGGCGTCCAGGGCCAGCCCGAGCGCCAGGGGGAGCAGGGCCTCCGCGATCCTCTCCTCGAGCAACCCGCCGGCCCCCCGCCGGCCCTCATGCCCTCACCAGCAGGAGCGTCGCGAGGAACGCGACCTCCCCCGCGAAGCCGAGGGCATCCCCGTTCACGTATCCCACAACCCTGTTCGCGGCGAGCGCCGTCGCGCAGCCCACGGCGAGCGCCGCGATCGGCACCGTCAGCGTCATGGGCCCTCCACCGAGCAGGAAGATCAGGACCGCCGACATCGCGTAGATCGCGGCCACAGTGCCGGCACCGGTGCGCTCCTTGAAGGCCCTGGCCATCCCCTCATACGGCTCGATCCTCCCCAGGCCGAGGGCCGCCGCGATCGCGGCCACCTCCCCTATCTCGGCGATCACGAACGCCAGGAGGAACCCGGAGGACACGGCGCTGAGCGACGACGAGAAGAGCAGGATCGCCATCACCGAGAACGATGCCACCGCGAACGATCCCCTGTGGGTGTCCTTGAGCACCGAGCGGGGGTCGGCGCCCGACCTCGAGGCCAGCAGCGCCTCGCTGAAGTCGGAGAACCCGTCAGCGTGCATGAAGCCCTGCCCCAGGTAGTGCATCGCCAGGGCCAGGGCCGCCACGGCGTACGGCGGGAGGCGCCCGATGGCCAGCAGTGGGATCGAAGTCAGGAGCCCCCTGACGAACCCTATCACGGGGGCCGCGCCGAACCAGCGCGCGGCCTCCTCCATCGAGCCCCTGGACGGTATTATGGTCAGGACTCCCAGGAGCGCCGCCAGTCCCCTTATGGGGTCCCCGTCGCTCAATCGCCGCCTCCTCCAGCGAGCCGAGGAGCAGGTCGTCGTCCTCGCGCGACCTCACCGCCACGCGGAGGAACCTGTCGTCGAGCCCCTCGAAGGTCCACCCCTCCCTCACGTTGATCCCGCGCGCCCTGAGGCGCTCCACCAGCGGGCGGGCCGAGCGCCGGTGCATGAGGAGCAGGAAGTTGGCCGAGCTCCTGAACGGCAGGAGGCCGATGCCCCGAACGCGGTCGGCCATGCGCGCCCTCTCCACGGACAGGTACTCCCTTGACTTAATAATATGGATATACATGGCGCCGGCCGCGCTGCCGAGCGACCTGCGCGCGAAGCATTCGGCTATGGATCCCACGTTCCAGGGTGCCCTGAGCGCGTCCATCCTGGCGGCGATCTCCCGGGGCGCGACCGCGAACCCGAGCCTGAGGCCGGGCACCGAGAGCCACTTGGTGAGGGACCTGAGCACGATCAGCCTGTCACCCACTGGAGGCCTCAGGCCGGGGTAAGCGTCGCTCAGCTCAGCGTAGGCCTCGTCGAGCAGCACCCACGACCTGCAGCCGGCCGCCAGATCCTCCAGGGCGCGGGGATCCACGAAGCTGCCCGTGGGGTTGTTCGGATTCGTCAGGGCGATCAGCGCCCCGGGATCCCCGCAGCGCGCCTCGAGCTCCCCCAGGTCCAGAGCGAACTCGTCGCCGCGCATCTCCATGGTCAGGGGCTCGTAGCGCAGGCCCAGGGCCTCGGCCAGGTCGCGGTGCTCCCCATACGATGGCTGGACGGCCACCAGGGTCCGCGCGCGGACGGCGAGCGCCGCGAGGAGGACCCCCTCGGACGATCCGTTCAGCGGGACCACCTCATCCACGCCGTAGAAGGAGCGCAGCGCCTCCCTGAGCTCCGAGTACTCGTAGTCAGGGTACCTGCGGGCGACGTCCTCGGATAGGCATCCCCTCAGGGCCTCGGCGGCCTCCGGTGGCGGAGGAAGCGGATTCAGGTTCACGCTGAAGTCCGGCCCGTCCCCCTCCCACCTTCCCCCATGGTGCCGCACAGCGCGGTCGCCTCCTCCAGGTCCTCCGCGGTGTCCACATCCAGGAGCGCTGGGCGCCACGAGATGAATATATCCTCCCACTCGCCCGCCGGCGCCCTGAACAGGGAGATCCCCGTCTGCCAGCAGCGCCCGCCCCTGCAGGCGTTCAGCGTGACCACCTCGGCCCTGGACCTGGTGGCTAAACCCACGAACGCGCGGAGCTCCGGGACGGCGCGATCGATGAACGGCATGTCCGCCGGCAGGACCAGCGCCGGCGTCCCGGCCGCCTCGAGCGAGAGCGCTAGGTCGCTCACGTAGTCACCTGACCCGCGCAGGCAGCGCACGCGCCCGCAGTAGAGCTCCTCCGTGAGCGGGGTCGAGCCGCTGGTGCAGAGCAGCGGCTCGCCCAGCTCCGAGGCGGCTGCCAGCGCCGCCTCGATCAGGGGGCGCCCGCAGACCCTCAGCGCGGGCTTCTCCACGAACCCCAGCCTGCTCCCCCTGCCTCCGGCCATCACTATCACCCTGATCCCATCCTCGCCCCTCTGGGCTAGGATCCCCCGAGGCCTCAGACTTCGCCCCCCTTCGCGTCGCTCCTGCGGGCCCGCCGGCAATGAACGTTGCTCCCCCGCGGTCGAAAGCGTCCCCCGCTGCCTCTCCGCGCGCCGCTGCCCGGGCTTCCGGTCCAACTTCGCCCCAGCGCTCCTCGCGGTGCCCACTCCGCGACCATTTCTGGGTCCACCTTCCCTCCCTGGGAGGACTGCTGTCCTAATCCTTGAGGGCCTAGGCGGCTGAAGCCGCTAGTCCCTAGAATGTTCATTCACAATTATGATCACCCATTGCACCCGGGGACCTCCACCTCGCCCACTCCTCACGGGCTATCGGAGTTGGCCCATGGGCGGCCGTCGGGCCCATCGCCGCGGGGGTGAGGAGGAGGTTGGTGCCCTGAGTCCCCCCCCCCACAGGTGCTCGTCAGCCACGTGGCTGACGCCCCCGGCCTCGGGGTAGGCTGAGAATGCCCCGCCCCTCTTACTCGGCTCGAGGAGGGAGCGGGCCCTCCAGGCGGCGCCCTGGCGACCTCACTCATAGCTCCGGAGTCACTGGGCCAATAAATAATGGAAAACCAGGGTTTATAAACTTAACAACTGAACACCAACTACGCAACAGCTCCACTTAGGGACCGCTGTGAGCCGCCCTCCTGTTGCCGCTATCCATGGCAGACGATCTGGCCGAAGTGTGGTGCGGGGGACCTCGATCGGAGATCCCGTGGCGCGTCCTCAGAATCCTGAGCGCCAGGTCGGTGAAGCTGCGGACCCCGGACCCCTCGAGATCGCTGAGCAGCGACGCCACCTCCTCGGGATCCCCCCCGAGCAGCGACGCCGACCTCGCCAGCTCCACGCACCTCAGGGCCCTGGCCGCCGCCTCCGCGCTCGCGCCCGGGTACCGCAGGCCGCTCACGCCGAGCGCCAGCTCGAGCCTCCGGCGCCCCCCCAGCCTCGACGCCAGCTCGGCGAACGCGCTCGACATGGCGCGGAGGATCGCCCTGCCGCTGGGCGTGGCGGGGCCGGAGTACGCGTCGCCTCCCCTGGGAGCCGCGATCAGCGTAGCGTCGGAGACCGTGCCCACGGCCGCTGAGTCCCTGCACGAGAATCCCGATAGGACCGATAAGGCGCCCTTCGCCTCCGAAGCCGTCCTGAACGCGTCCAGCAGGCCTTGGGCGGAAAGGCGCTGGCCCACCACAACGAGAATGTTCACCGTCCCAGTCTCGGGCGCGGGGGAGCCCCCGCTGCCGTCTAGGCACGCCATGCCCGAGAGGCCGAAGGTCGCGTGTACCTCAGCAACAACGCCGTCCGCCTCGCCGCGGGAGCGCACGTATGATGCGCGCAGATCGGCCGACGTCAGGAACGTGGGCGTCCCGGGCGGGAGCCCAGCATCCCGGGCGAGGGACTCCGCGTAACGCTCGAAGTCGTCCACGTACTCCAAGACCCTCCCCATCAGCACGCGCCTGGCGATCCCGCGCCCCCCGACCACCGTGGTGCCGAGCACGCGCATTTCCTCGCCCAGGTCGATGATTATCATGCGATCGTCTAGGAAGGTCGCGCTGACTGCGGGACGCGGCGCCCGCGTCCCGCGCCTGATACCGGGGGTCGCCATCTCGCGATGTCAGGCCCTCCAGTATCGAGCGCACCACCCTGAGCGTCAACGGCTTCAGCTCCTCCGACGTTAGTATCCTGCTCTGGCGCGCCAGATTGTTGCTCACTATCAGCGCGGCGGCGGCCCTCAGCCCGCGGGCCGCCGCCACGGCGAAGATAGTCGCGCACTCCATCTCCACGGCAATGGCGCCCGCCCTCCTCCACCTCTCCATGACCTCCGGCCCCTCCAGGTAGAACGCGTCGCTGGAGAACACGTGCCCCACGTGGACCCTCAGCCCGTCCCTGGCGAGGGCGCCGGCGATGGCATCCGTCAGCTCAGGGTCCGCGGGGACGGGCCCGGCCACGCCGGAGTACATCAGGGGAAGGGTGCTCACGTGGAGGGCCGCGTCCGGGACCACCAGATCCCCCTCGCCCACCTCCGGCGCGAAGGCCCCCGCCGTTCCCACGCGCACGACCGTGCGGGCTCCCAGCATGGCGAGCTCCTCCACGGCGATTGCGGCCGAGGGCCCCCCTATGCAGTGGCATGCCAGGGTCACCCGGGAGCCCCCATAGGTCCCCGTGTAGGCGACGTAGCCGCGGTACGAGTTGATCAGCCTGGCGTCGCTGAGGAGGGCCGAGGCCTGTTCCACGCGCGCCGGGTCCCCCATTATTATAGCGAGCTCGGCGACGTCGCCGGGCCTCGCCCTCAAGTGCACCGGCTCGCGCTCCAGGCGCCTGCTCAATGCGTCCTCCGGTCCGCTCCCTCTTCTTATAAGAGACGTGGTGGGAAACCTCGCCATTCGTGGCGGGGACGGCTTAAAGTGCGATGCCCCCTATTCCTTCACGATGCCCGCCGTGGGGTTCAGATTCGGGGCGCACGCGGGCCAGCGGACGTCGGGGGCGTTAAGGGCCCAGTTGAGGCTAGCCTGCGAGGTCCACAATGCCCTGCGGCGGGCGGACAGGATTTCCACCGCAGGAACGGGAGACACCTGACGTTGTATTATGCGGTGGAAAGCCTGCCCTCTAGGGCTGGGTAGTTCGCAAGGTGGCCGCCGCGCGGGAACGCTAATATTCCGACCGCGCCCAGCCGGCGCGTGTCCTCCGACGTCGTGTCAGAGGGCGACACGGTGCTGCTGCTGGCGCCCAAGGGGGTGGCCTGGCTCGTCCGCGTCTCCAGGGGGTCGGAGCTCCACACCCACCTCGGGATAATAAGGCACGACGACCTGATAGGGAGGCCCTACGGCTCGCCCGTGGAATCCCAGCTCGGCGGGAGGCTGCACCTGCTGAGGCCGTCCCTCGAGGACTTCATCATGCTCGGCGAAAGGCCGACCCAGATAGTCTATCCCAAGGACATGGGGCTGATAGTGGCCAGGATAGGGGCCATGCCCGGGTCCAGGGTCCTGGAGGTCGGGACCGGCAGCGGCGCGCTCACGATGTTCCTAGCCGCGGTGGTGGCGCCCGAGGGCCGCGTCCACAGCTACGAGGTGAGGCCCGAGTTCGCCGATGCCGCCAGGAGGAACTTGGAGAGGGCCGGCCTGTCTAAGTACGTTGAGATAAAGGTCAGGGACGCGTCCGCGGGCGTCGACGAGAGGGGGGTGGACGCCGCCGTCGTGGACGTCGGCGACGCCCTGCGCGTCCTGGGGGCGGTGCACGAAGCCCTGCGCCCCTCCGGGGGGCTGGCGGTGATCGCGCCCACGTTCAACCAGGTCGAGAGGATAGTGTCATGGCTCCGCTCCAGCGGCTACGTGAGGGTCGAGGCCTTCGAGACCACGTACAGGAGGATAGAGTCCAAGCCCGGAGCCACCAGGCCCTCCAGCTCCACGGTGGCGCACACGACGTTCGTGGTGACGGCCCGGAGGACGCTGGGAGGCCCCGCTCCTGCCTAACGCATTTAAGCACGGAGCCTCCCGGCCGCGCGTGCCGGCCCGGAGCTCCGATGGCGGCTCGGCCCCGGAGGCGCCCCTCCCCGACAAGGCGGAGGACCTGGGGAGGTGGTACGACGAGGTCCTGGAGAGGGCCGAGCTGATAGACGTGAGGTACGGCGTGAAGGGTTTCGTGGTCTACAGGCCCAACGCGATGAGGATAGTGAAGCGCGTGTACTCGATGTTCGAGAGGGAGCTCGAGGCGAGGGGGCACTCGCCCATGCTGCTCCCCCTCGTCATACCGATGGCGAACTTCAGGAGGGAGACCGAGCACGTGAAGGGTTTCGAGGATCAGGTCTTCTACATAACGGAGGCTGGCGGGAAGCCCCTGAACGAGAAGCTGATCGTCAGGCCCACGTCCGAGACCGCGATATACCCCATGATGGCGCTCTGGATCCACAGCTACAAGGACCTGCCGCTGAAGCTCTACCAGAGCGTCGCCGTCTACAGGTATGAGACGAAGGCGACCAGGCCGCTGCTCAGGGGCAGGGAGTTCCTCTGGATAGAGACGCACGACGCGTTCGAGGACGAGCGGGGGGCGCTGGCGCAGATAAAGGAGGACCTCGAGGTCGCCAGGAGGGTGTACGAGTCCCTGGGCCTCGCTTTCCTGGTGGTCGAGAGGGAGCCCTACGACAAGTTCCCGGGCGCCGAGTCCAGCTACGCGTACGACGCCCTCCTGCCCAATGGGACGGTCCTCCAGATAGCGACCACCCACTACCTAGGGGAGCACTTCACCCGGGCGTTCGAGGTCACGTTCGTGGACCGCGAGGGGAATCGCAGGCGCCCGCACACGACGTGCTTCGGGATAGGGATATCCAGGACCCTGGCCGCGCTCATAATGACCCACGGAGACCGCTACGGGCTGGTCCTTCCCTTCGGCCTCTCCGTGCACGACGTCGTGATAGTGCCGATAGTCCAGGGGGGCTCGGCGGAGGGCGTGCTATCAAAGGCGAGGCGCCTGGAGGAGGAGCTCGGCGCCGCGGGCTTCAACGTCCACCTGGACGACTCCGAGGACACCCCGGGCGACAAGTTCTACCGCTGGGAGATGCTCGGGGTCCCGGTGCGCCTGGAGGTCGGCAGGAGGGAGGTGGAGGGCGGCTACGTGACCCTCTTCAGGAGGGACACGAGGGAGCGGGAGCGCGTGGCCGACGCCGACTTGGCGAGGCGCGTCGGCGAGCTGGCGCGCGAGATCCTGGATAACCTGAGGAGGCGCGCCTGGGACAGGCTAGCGGAATCAGTGGCCGACGCGCGCACCAGGGAGGACGTGGTGAGGCTCGCGAGGGAGGGCCGCATAATCAGGGCCAACTTCTGCGGCGAGGAGGAGTGCGCCCGCGCAATAAAGGAGGAGACCGGCTACGAGGTCAGGGGCAGGAGGATAGACGTGGATGAGCGGCCCACCGGTAACTGCGCCTGGTGCGGCCGCCCGGCCAAGAGGGTCGTCTACATGGCCAAGGCCTACTGAGGCGCGCTCAACCTCATGTTTTTATCCGAGCCCCGGGGAACCGCGACGTCTTGACCAAGAAGAGGAAGAGCAGGGGCAGGTCGAAGGGCGATAGGGGGAGGAGCGATCTCGTGCACTGCGCCAGGTGCGGCGCTCTCGTGCCCAGGGACAAGGCGATAAAGGTCACCGCCAAGTACTCGCCGGTGGATCCGGCCCTCGCGAAGGAGCTCAGGGAGAGGGGCTCCTACGTGCCCACAACGCTGGTGACCAAGTACTACTGCGTGTCCTGCGCCGTACATTACGGCATAGTGAAGGTCCGCTCGGAGGAGGAGCGGAAGACCCCGGGCAGGCTCCTCCACAAGCGATCCTGGGCGATCACCCGCCGGCCAGTCCCAGGGACCTGAGGGCCCCCGCTATGGCCGGCGCCGCGCTCACGCGCGTGGTCTGGTTGGGCACCGTGTCGGAGCTGAACACCTCCTCCACGCCGTCCTCCAGTATCTTCTCGAGCGCGTTCTCGACCAGCAGCGCGTGGGTGACGCCCACGACTATCCTGCGGGCGCCGAGCCCCGCCAGCAGCTTCGATGCCTCCCTGATTGTGCCGCCCGTGCTTATTATGTCGTCGACCAGCAGCACGTCCCTGCCGCGCACGTCCACGCCCCTCGTCACGGACACCTTGACCTCCCTGTCGCCGAGCCTCGTCTTGACGAGCGCCGCGTGCTCCGCCCCGAGCTCGCGAGCCGCGAGCTCGGCCCACTGCTCGGCCTCCGCGTCGGGCCCCACCACAACCGTCCTCCCGGGGTCCACGAGCCCGGCGTCCGCGGCGTACCTGGCCAGGAGGGGCATGGCGCTCGCGTCCACGTAGGGGATCCCGACAAGCTTGCTCATGTCGAGCACCCTGTGCCTGTGGACGTCCACCGTGACCAGGCGATCGGCGCCCGCGCTCCTGAGGAGCTTCGAGACCGTGACCAGGCTGACGGCCTCGCCGGGCTTGAACCTCTCGTCCTGCCTCGCGTAGGGGAAGTATGAGAGGACAACGGTGACGCTCCTGGCCCCGAGGTCCTTCAGGGCGTCGGAGGCCAGGAACGTCTCCACGAGGTACTCGTCCGGAGAGAGCGCCGCCGACTGCAGGAAGACCGCGTCCTCCCCGCCGACGTCGTCAAGCACGCGCACATACTTCTCGCCGTCCGGGAAGCGCCTGTACTCCACCTTGGCCAGGCGGGCGCCCGTGAGCTTGGCCACCCTGTAGGCGAGGGGGCCGTTCGAGGAGCCGGGGACGATGATCATTGGCGGCCTCCGCGGCGCGGATTCTAATAAAGACTTGTCCTGCGCAATGTCAAGTGTCCGGTTCGTTCACGCGAATTGTCCTCTAGCCTTAGATAGAGTTCCCGTAGACCTGCCATCGAACCCGCGCCCGTCCGGGAGCGGCGGGGCAGCGCAGGGGGCTTCGAGCGCGCTCCCTCCCTCGTCCCGGGAGGGGGAGGGGGGGACCCCCACCCCCCGAGGCTGCCCCAATGCGCCGGACAGGGGCGCGCGGGTGGAAGGGGGAGCCCGGACCTCCCGGGATCCCCATCGGCGTGGGGCCCTCCGGCCCGGCCTCCGGCCGGGAGGAGCGCCGCCTCGCCCATGGGATCCGCGGGCGGCCCCCGGGCCTCCCCGCTTCCGGCCTGCGCTCCCCAGGGCGCGAGCCCAAGCGCGGGTTCCCTCATGCTAACGCACGGCCCGGGCCGCCCACTTCGCAGCCTTTATTTCTGGCGGGCTCTCCGGCGCTTGGGTGTGGAGCTGGAGCCCTTCGTCGTGGAGTTCTACTCGGGGGAGAGCCCCGCCAGGGGGCTGGTCGCGTCGGCGCTGCTCGACAGGTCGCTGAAGGATAGGTACGGCGGCAGGGTCCCCCTAAGGTCCATAGTCGTGGTCTCGCGCACGGATGCGTACATCAGCGGCATCGTCGGGCGCGTCCTGGAGGCGCTGTCCAATGCCAGCGTGGACGTTCCGCCCTCCAGGGTGATCGAGGCCTCCTCCCTCCCCCACGCGGACCTGGTGATAGCGTTCACGAGGGAGGAGGCGCGCGAGGCCCCGGGGGGCCGCCCCGCGCGCCTCCTAGGGGACCTCGCGGGCCTCCCGGATCGCGAGGTCGAGGACACGCTGGGCGATCTCTCGCAGCTGGTGCGGGCGCTGGACGACCTGATCGCTAGGGCCCTGCCCGCGATATTGCTGATGTCCAGGCACAAGCACATGGGCGACGTTGTGAGGATACTGGAGGGCGTGTCGGAGCGCTACAGATCCTCCGAGAGGGAGATGTCGCTCGCGCTCTCCGACTTCCCGGCGGCGGCCGCCGCGATCGACGCGCTGGACGAGGCGCTGATGGGGCTCGTCGCCCCTGATGGCCCCCTCAGGAGGTACGCCGAGGCCTACGGGAACGTCTGCACGTGCGGCGGCACGATGCAGCTCACGTCCGAGCGCTACAGGGACGGGATCTACGAGCTCACGTTCGCCTGCAACAGGTGCGGGAGGCGCGTCACTAGGCTCTACCGAGGGCGCGCAACGGAAAAAATCCGGCGCGCGACCGCGTCGGCGTGCTGATAGTCGCCGTCGTAGGGTCCAAGAAGAGCGGCAAGACCTCGATAATAGAGGCGCTGGTCAGGGAGCTCTCCACCCTCGGCTGCAGGGTCGCGGTCCTGAAGCACATACATCACGAGGAGTTCGAGTTCGACGTCCCCGGCAAGGACACCTGGAGGGCATTCCACGCGGGCTCGGTCGCGGTGGTCGGGGCCTCCTCCTCGAGGACGCTCATAGGCATTAGGGGGACCATGGAGCTCCCGGCGCTCCTGAGGGTCGTGGAGGAGCTCTCGGCGCCCGACCTGATACTCTTGGAGGGCTTCAGCGGGGAGCTGTCGGACTTGTCGGGCGTTCACATAATATCCATGGGGGGCAGGAATTTCGCCCTCAATGATGGCGAACTCATATGCGAGTGCAGGGGTCCAGGCGATCGCGATCGCGCGGTGAGCGCCGTCAGGGCGCTAATCGGGAAGTGCCCTCACGAGTAGCTACCCTCTCGCCCGTTTACACCATGCGGCTGAACATGTATGTGAACTACCCCTCCCTCGCGGGGAGTTGAAGTTCGCCCTCGAGCAGTAAGGCCGTCGGCGAGGACCCTCCTGACCCCGCCCTCCCCTCCGCGTCCCCCACAGGCCCCCTCGGGCGCCTCCCGTCCATCGAGACCACATGCCCCGTCTTTAGATCCACAGCGAAGTGCATTCCATCTTCAGGTACCCCTTCCTCACCTTCCGGGCGCACATCATCCAGTCCCCTCCGTTGTGGACCTTGATTCGATTACGGATGCATCGACGGCTGTGCTGACCGGCCCGTTCGACCTGACGAGCGAATCGCCGAGGTCCACCCCGAGCCCGTTCACCCTCCCCCTCGTCGTGGGGCAGCCCGGGACCTGCAGCCCATCCGCGAACCCGGAGGGGAAGCGCACGAACTTCCGGTCTGCCCCCAGGGCATGTGGAGTGGAAGAGGAGCCTGACAAACGCGAGGGGCCCGATGAAGGACTCCGGGCAGTGGTGGAGTGCGGCCCCCCGAGGGGGCATCCGGAAAATCCAATGAGTCGCGATGAGGTCATTGAAAAGTTCATGCGCAACGCCCGGCGCTCCTCCAGGCCGCTGGATGACGGCGCGGCGAAGGAGGTTGTGGGGCGCGTGTTGAGGATGGAGTCGATGGGCGACGTCAAGGAGCTCGTGGAGCTGCTGGCATGAGGGCCGTCCGGCGCGTTAACCTTATAACTGATCTCCGCTAAGAGGGCGAGGGTTCACAGTGGGTTTAGTGCCCTGGTACATGCGGGTTGCGCACTTTGTGCCGCCCGACGTCGCGCACTCGCTCGCAAGATACGCGCTCTCCGCGCCCTCGCCGGGGCCCCTGATCGATGAGGGGCTGGAGGTGGAGCTCGCCGGGCTCAGGCTTCCGAACCCGATAGGGCTGGCGGCGGGTTACGACAAGGACGGATACCTGTACCCCGCGTTCTCCCGGTGGGGGATGGGGTTTTACGTCGTGGGCTCGATAACCGCCTTCAGGAGGAGGCCCCTCAGGAGGCCCAGGCTCTACAGGCCGAGGGATGGCCTCTGGATGCTCAACGCGTTCGGCCTCCCCTCGGAGGGGGTGATCTCCGTCGCCCGCAGGCTCAATGGCCTGGGGGAGCGGCCCAGGGTGCCCATATTCGCGAGCCTGGCGGGGTTCTCCCTGGAGGAGTTCTCGATCCTCATAAGGGCGGCCGACGCGCTGCCGCAGGTGTCAGCCATCGAGCTCAACATAAGCTGTCCCCTCTTCGACGACCCGGCCGGCATGGAGGAGCTGGCCGAGCTCTCCTCGAGCCTGACGCGCAAGCCGTCATTCATCAAGCTCAGCCCCAGGCACTCCAGGGTGCTGGAGGAGGCCGCCGGCATAGCCGAGGGGCACGGCCTGGGCATAACGGTCTACAACACGATACCCGTGAGGAGCGGCGCCCTGGGCGCCGGGAGGGGCGGCATGAGCGGCCTCCCGCTCTACGGGATGATGCTCTCCGCAGTCGCCAGGATAAGGAGCGTATCGGACAGGGTTCCGCTTATGGCGGTGGGCGGGATATTCACCGGCTCGCAGGCGCTGGCGGCGCTCGAGGCCGGCGCCGACGCCGTGCAGTCGCTGACCGCGGTGGCCTTCCGCGGCCCGCTCGCCTTCCGCGCGATGTCGGAGGAGCTGCTGGCGGCGATGAGGGAGCGCGGGTACTCCAGCGTCTCGGAGGCCAGGGCCAGCAGGGTGAGCGCCGTCCTCAGGGCCCCTCGAGGTCCACGTAGCGCCACCCCGCCCCGAGCAGCGATCCCAGGTCCACCGCGGGGTCCAGCCTGAACAGGTGCGATGGCCCCCCCGTGTCGGTGTTCCCGAAGCCGGGCGCGGCCTCCGGGAGCGCGCGGGCCAGCCTCACCGCCAGCTCCCTCTCCGCCGCCGGCCCGCTGGTGCCCTCCAGGACGTACGCGCCGATCGCCCTCCCCCTCGCCAGCAGGCGATCTATGTGCCAATGGACCTTGCCCCCGCGCCTAGCGTGCCTGCACACGCGCCCCCTGAGCCCGCCCGGTCCCCCCGCGCTGCCCACGTACGCGTAGGCGCCGCGCTCCAGCTCCCTCCCACCCACGCGGATGCCCGAGTCGAGGGACACGAGGAGGACGTAGAGCCCCCTACCCTCGCTCAGGGACGCGCACCCCACGCGGAGCCGGGGCGGCGGGCAACCGTTTAAAGAGATCCATCCGTCGTCGCGCGCGTGCTCAACTGGCTGCGCTCGCGCCTGTCCGGCCTCCAGGGCCGCCTGGGCAGGGCCGCCGCGTCGCTGATGCCGGATCCCTCCGCCTGGACGGCGCTCGGGCTGGCGCTCGCGATGCTCGCCGGCCTCGCTTACTGGGTGGGGCCCGTCTGGGCGGCCGGCCTGCTGCTCCTAGCCTCCGGGTTCCTCGACGTCGTGGACGGCGCCGTGGCCAGGGCCACCTCGCGCGTGAGCGCCGCCGGCGCCTTCACGGACTCCAGCATGGACAGGTTCGCCGAGGTCGCGGTCTACGCCGGGCTGGCGGCCGGCGCCCGCGCCCCCGGCTGGATGATCGCCCTAGCCCTCGGGCTCTCGCTCACGGTGAGCTACATGAGGGCAAGGCTGGAGTCCCTCTCGCGCGAGAGGCCGAGGGGGCTCGAGCTGGGCGAGAGGGCCGAGAGGCTGCTCGCGCTGGGCGTGCTGAGCGCGCTCGGCCTCCCCCTGGTGGGGGTGGCCCTGGTCCTGGCGCTGGCGATCGAGACCAACGTGGAGAGGTTCTACCTGTACGTGGGGCACCTTAGGGCCGCGCGCCGAGGCTCAGCCCGGCACCCTCTCCTTATCGAGGACCTCCACGCGGACCTTACCCTTGAGCAGGTCCCTGAAGCGCTCCGCGTCCTTCCTGTCCCCGACTATCGCGCCCCAGTGCATGGGGACGGCGATCTCGGGCGAGATTTCGGCGGCCGCCTCCGCGGCCTCCTCCGCAGTCATCACGTAGGTCCCGCTGACCGGCAGGAGCGCCACCGCGACCTTCCCCCTGAGGTCCCTCATCTCGGGTATATGATCGGTGTCCCCCGCGTGATACACGGTGACGTCCCCGAGCCTGATGAGGAACCCGACGCCGGCGTAGTCCCTGGGGTGGAACGGCTTCCCGGGCGCGCTGAACTTGTTCACGTTGTACGCCGGCACGGCCGAGATCTCGATCCCCCTGACGGTCGCGGAGGACCCCGGGGAAAGGTATGTCGCCCTGCCCACCGGGATCTTCCCCCTGCAGTTGGCCGAAGCGACCACGTCGGTCCCGGGCCCCGCCACCTTGCGGAGGTCATCGGGGCTCAGGTGGTCGAAGTGCTCGTGGCTTATGGTGACCACGTCGCCCACCGGATACCTCGGCTGCGGGAGCTTGTACGGGTCCGTGTAGATGCGCATGCCCTTCCACTCGATCAGGAACGAGTCATGCTCCAGATAGGTTATCCTGACGCCCTTATGCTCGAGGGGCATCGACGCGGTGCGGCGCGGCGGGTGGCAATAAGTGTTGCTGCGGGGCCGCGGCCACCCCGCGCCCCGTTCGGGCTCGCCGCCGTTAAGCTAACTTTAAATAAATCCTCCTCCCACTTCAGCCGGAGGTTCGGAGTTAAGGATGGAATCTGAGGTATTCGAGATCTGCGTCTCTCCCGATCACGTCATGGGATTCCTCGGCTACCTGAGCGGTTTGGGGGGCGTGGCCGAGGCCGGCGAGGTGAACCGCGCGTCGGGCGTCGACATGGACGTGCTGCCACACGTGCTGAAGGCCGCCGAGATGCTGGGCCTCATAGAGTCGGACTCCGGGTACATAATGCTGACGAAGCTCGGGAGCAGGCTGGGGAGCGAGAGGGCTGCCCAGGCGCGCAGGACCCTCAGGGAGAGGCTCGTGGAGCTGGAGCCATTCAGGTCCATCCTGCAGGCCCTGCGCTCGCGGGGATCCCTCGGGCGCGGCGAGGCGCTGGAGGTCCTCAGGAGGTATTTCTACTGGGAGGGCGAGGAGGAGGCCGAGCGGGTCCTCCGCTGCCTGCTGGCCTGGCTACTCTACGCCCACCTGGCCGACTACGATCCCGAGGAAGGGGTCATGAGGCCGCCGCGCGAGCGCAGGTCGGCCTCCCCCGGCGCTTCCCACCGTCGCGGGTAGCCTCTCGCCCGCGCGTCAGCAGCCTGGTCCTGTCCGGGTAACCGACCACGACCGCGTCGGCGATCCCCAGGAAGAAGCCGGTCTCCACCACGCCGGCGATGGACCTTAACCTCGCGTCCAGCTCCCGGGGGTCGGCGCCGCGGGGCACCTCCACGTCCAGCAAGTACCCCCTCGTGTCGGAGGCCAGGGGCCCGCGCTTGCCCTGGCAGGTGCGCTCGGAGTAGCGGAGGCCCATCTCCTCCAGCCTGCCCTCCACCATCCCTATGGCCTCCGGGAGGACCTCCACGGGCACCCCTCCCCTCTCCCCCAGCGCCGACACGAGCTTCGATTCGTCCACTATGAACACCCTGAACCTGGAGTGGCTGGCCAGGAGCTTCTCCATCGTGAGCGCTCCCCCCCTCCCCTTTATCATGTCGAGGTTGCCGTCGACCTCGTCCGCCCCGTCCACGTAGACGTCCATCGACCTGACCGTCGACGGGTGGGCCACCCTGAATCCCCTGCGGGCCAGCGCGAGCGCCGTCTCCGCTGATGAAGCCACATAGACGCGGTCGTCGGGCTCCAGCAGCCCCACGAGCTCCATGACCGTCGAGCCGGTGCCCATCCCCACTATCCTCGCGCCCTCCAGGAAGCTCAGCGCCCCCTCGGCCGCCCTCCTCTTCGGATCCAACTCGCGCGTTCCTCGGCGCGTCCGGTTAAAAGCGATTGCGCGCTCGGGTTAGCCACGGGACATCATCCGGCTTCAGGAGACTGGCCGACCTCCCCTCATGGCGCGCAGAGCTCCGCGGGGCCGCGCGGTAATAAAGTGAGCGGCAGTCCTCGCCCCCTCTGAGGGGTCGCACCACCGTGCGGGCTGAAGTGAGAGGTTTCAAACCGAGCCTTGTTAGTGCGTTCAGCAGCCCGCGCGAGGGGCGGGTGGCGCCCAGGCCCCCAGCGGAACCCTCGCCCCTCAGGGCGGGGTTCAGAACCTTCGCTGGCGAAGCGGGCACGGCGGAAGATGAAATATTAGGCGGTTCCCCGGGGTCCCCGGCATGAAGTTCGTCGGGAGCGCCGTCTACCGGTTCAGCAGGGAGCTGCCGCCTGAGGTCGTCGGCTCTCTGGGGGCCCTGGTCGAGGAGCTGAACTCGGGCGTGCTCGGCGGGACGGACGCGAGGGTGACCTCCTACCAGGCATCGGGCGAAACCCTCAGGCTCGGGCTGGAGACCGGCAGGCGCGCGAAGATACACAACGTCGCCCTCCGCATCAGGAACTACTTGGAGGGGGCCTGGGGCAGGGCCCACAGGCTGGGCATAAGGGAGGTCTCGCTGGAGGACGTCATCGTCGAGCTGGACAGGGAGTACAGGGTCTCCCTCAAGCTCCCCTACGTCATCGGCACGTCGTCGGAGGGCGGCAGGACCCGCGTGTCGCTCGCCAGGCTCAGCGAGTCCGAGATGAAGAGGCCGCTGCTCGACAGGCTCCTGAAGCTGCTGGAGGACAAGGAGGCTAGGGCGGCCTGGGGAGGGAAGGCCGAGCACTGGGTCCAGATAGCCAGGAGCGCGGAGAAGGAGCCCCGCTGCTCGGAGGACCCGAACAAGGTCCTGGAGGCGTCCGGCCTCATCAAGAGGTTCTCGGTCGGGCAGTGGGTCTACACGCCCACCTTCTACGCTCTCCTCAAGCCGCTCGCCGACCTCTTCGTCGACGAGGTCGTGAGGCCCCTGGGGTTCCGCGAGGCGCTGTTCCCCAAGATGTACCCGCTGGAGGTGGGCCTGAGGACCGGCCACCTCAAGGGCACTATAAACTCCATGGTATTCGCCACGTTCCCCAAGTCCTACGATATATCGGAGTTCGAGGACCTGACGGACTACATGACCCTCATGGACGAGGTGCCTGTGGAGGACCTGGCCGGGAGGCTCGAGCCGCCGGGCAACTTCCTCTGCTACGCTCAGTGCGAGCCCTTCTACTGGTTCTTCGGCGGCGAGGTGATGGACGACGCCGGGCTGCCCGTGAAGTGGTTCGACCGCTCCGGCCCGTCCTACAGGTGGGAGTCCGGCGGGATATACGGCATAGAGAGGATGGTGGAGTTCCACAGGGTGGAGGTCGTCTGGATGGGCAGGGTCGAGCAGGCCGTGGAGATCCGGAACCAGCTCCTGGAGGGATACAGGAGGTTCATGGAGGAGGTCCTGGACCTCGAGTGGAGATGGGCCTGGGTCACCCCCTTCTACTTGGAGCAGTCGGGCGAGGTGGAGGCGGCCGAGGCCGCCGCCCCAGACATAAACCAGCCAGGCACGATAGACTTCGAGGCCTGGCTGCCCTACAAGGGAGATCGCTCGGATCGCAAGTCGTGGCTGGAGATAGGCAACATATCGATCCACGGCACGAAGTACACGAAGTCCTTCCGCGCCAAGCACAACAAGGGCGAGACTCTCTGGTCCGGGTGCTCGGGGTTCGGCACCCAGAGGTGGCTCCTCGCGCTCCTGTCGCAGAAGGGGTTCGATCCGTCCAACTGGCCAGATAAGTACAGGGAGAGGGTGGCGGCCCTCCGCATACCCAGGCCGGTCCGCGGCGTCACGTACCCGAGGAGCGAGGAGGGCAGGAGGCACCTCGAGCGCCTCGTCGAGCTCTTCTCGTCCGCCGGCCTGATGGAGCGATCGCCCGCTCCCTCCCCAGGAGCTCCGCCGAGAGGCGCCTCAGGCGGGGCGGCCCCCCGCCTGACTCCAGCTCCAGCAGCGCCGCCTTCACGCGGGGTCCCCCCGAGCTGTAGCCCCCGATGCCGCGCTCCGACACCACCCTGTGGCAGGGGATCACCACGGCGTCGGGGTTCGAGGCCAGGAGGCGGCCGACGAGCCTGGGGCTCACGCCCATGAGCGCCGCCAGCTCGCCGTACGTCGTGACCTCGCCGGGCTCCAGCAGGAGCAGCAGCGCCCTCAGCGCCTCCGCGTAGTCGCCCATGCCCGCCCTCCTGGCCGCCAGCCCCCCGCTCCCGGCCTCCTCCACAACGAGGAGCGGCATTCGCCAGGCTTATATCGCGCCGCAATATAATCGGCGGGGTTGCTCGTCGAGGGTTACAGGGTCCTCGTCACAGCGTCATCGAGGGGCCTCGGGAAGGCTATAGCCAGGGGGTTCCTGGAGGGCGGCGCTGCGGCCGTCACGATATCGAGCAGGGACAGGACGGCGCTGGACGCCGCCGCCAAGGAGCTATCCAGGGTCGGCTCTGGGAGCGTGTACGCGGTGCCGGCCGACCTGACCGTGAGGGAGCAGGCCGAGGGGCTCGTGGACAGGGCGCACGACCTGATGGGTGGCCTGGACTCCGTCGTCTACGTGACGGGGCCGCCCAAGGCGGGCAGGCTCCTCGAGCTATCGCCCGATGACTGGGAGTACGCGTCCAGGCTCCTGGTGCTGAGCGCCGTCTGGATAACCTACAGGGCGATCGATAGGCTCAGGAGGCCCGGGGGGAGCATAGTGTACATGTCCAGCACGTCGATAGCGGAGGCGAACCTGGACCTGGCGCTCAGCACCGTGCTGAGGACGAGCCTGGCCGGGCTCCTGAGGGTAGTCTCCCACGAGGCCGGCGCGCTCGGCCTGAGGGCGAACATGGTGCTCCCTGGCCTCGCCAGGACCGACCGCATGGAGGCGCTGGTCCGCAGGACCGCCCGGTCGCGGGGCATCAGCGAGGAGGAGGCGGAGCGCGCGCTGACCTCAGTGATACCCCTCGGGAGGGCGGCCGATCCCTCCGAGGTGGCGTCGGTCGTCGTCTTCCTGGCGAGCGACGCCGCGCGCTACGTCAACGGCGCCACGGTGGCGGTCGACGGGGGATCCATGCTCCGCATACTGTGATATATAAAAACGGCAAACCTGTCCTCTCCAAGGATGAGGTGAAAGCTTTTAAATCCAAACCTCCATTTTCACTCCGGATGCTCTCCTCCGGTCAACTTCTCGGAGATGAGGGGCGGGAGCCGATCCCTCCCGCGATACCGGAGGCGAGCATCCAAGAGGTCAAGCACGAGAGCAGGAGGGCGAACGTGGTCCGCCTCCTGCCGAGCGACTCCCAGGGGAGGGAGCTTAGGAGGTTAGCGAGCATCTCGGCGAGGCTCTTCAACGAAGTCAACTACGAGAGGAGGCAACAATTCTTCCGCGGAGAGAGGGTGGACTTAGAGGGGACGTGGGACAAGTATTACGAGAGGTACAAGGGTGCGCTCGGCGTCAACGCCCAGGCGGTCCTGCAGAAGAACAACGAGGCCTGGAGCTCGTTCTTCTCTCTACTGAAGCTGAAGAGGGAGGGGAAGCTGCCGCCCCACGCGAAGCGCGTCGGCCCGCCGCATTACTGGAAGGACAGGGGGAGTAAGGAGAGGAGGCTCATACTGGTAGTCAGGCAGGACAGATATATGGTGGACGAGAGGAACCACAAACTCATCCTCAGGGACTTCGGCCTCGAAATAGAGTTCGCGGGCAGGCTGAGGTGGCACGGAAAGCGGGGCAGGCTGGAGATACGCTATGATGAGGCGAGGGGAGCCTGGCACGCCTCCATACCAGTTGAGGTGGGCGTCGAGGAAACTAAAATGGGAAAGAAGAGCAAGTATATCGTTCGCGGCGAGAGGAGGTCCATTCAGATCGCGGGGCCGAGGGGCGATGAAGCCGCGGCCGTGGACCTCGGGATCAACATACTCGCGAGCGCTGTGACGAGTGATGGCACCTGGCTCCTCTACAGGGGGTCCAGGGCGAAGGAGGACTTCTTCTACCTCACTAAGAAGATCGCTGAGGTGCAGTCAGAGGCGGACGAGGCGAGGAAGGGCGGCGACGAGGAGAAGTTTCGGAGGCTCAACAGGAGGAGGCGGAGGCTGTTCCGGAAGCTGGTGGGGCGCATGGCGCACCTGTATTGGAACCTGGCCAACCATTTGGTTAGGGGCCTCTGGGAGCTCGGCGTGTCTAGGATCTACATCGGATATCCGTTCAACATTGCGCAGGAGAGGGGAAACAAGCTCACCTCCAACCTCTGGACCTACCGCAAGTTGATGGACGCGATTGAGCTCAAGGCGCAGGAGTACGGCATCCGCGTGTACGAGGTCGTGGAGTACAACACCTCTAATCACTGCGCGATACATGGGACGAAGGTGGCGAGGGGCCCGAGGGGAGTGGTCACCTGCCCGCTCGGGCACAAGTTGCACAGCGATCTCAACGGCGCGCTCAACATACTGAGGCGCGGCGCGGGCTCGATGCCAACAACGCTCAGGAGGCCGCTCTCCTTCCTCGTGGACCACGGCGGAGTAGCGCCCGCCAAAGGGGGCGTAACCGGCGAGACCCCGCCCCGGGATCCCCCGGGGGAACCCTCGCCCTTCTAGGGCGGGGAGGGGGTCAGAGGGATAAACCTGGGATGGGCCCTGGGGCCCCTCGCAGGGGGGCTGCTGGCTGACGCGCTGGGCTACGGGACCGCGTTCATAGTATCGGGCGTAGCGCTCGCAGCCTCGGCGCTCTTCGCGCTGACGGTGGAGGCGGCCGGCCCCACCGGGAGGCCCG
>WYEB01000157.1_pt1 | contig 27194 bp, 31 predicted proteins | sample 6343061 | NCBI WGS metagenome assembly WYEB01 (sample SAMN13812332, study PRJNA600296) | hot springs metagenome | biome: ENVO:00000051; feature: ENVO:00002007; isolation source: sediment sample from Evening Primrose shelf | place: USA: Yellowstone National Park, Evening Primrose Hot Spring ... | reverse complement strand
TGGTACAGAAACCGGTGGACTTAAACAAGGAAGTACAAGACATCATAGAAAAGACCGCGCCCCGAGGGGGCGGGGGCGTTGTGATCTTTGTCGGATACGTCAAGGGCAAGGTCGGGGATGCTAACGTGGAGGTTCTAGAGTACGAGGCATATGAGCCCTACGCCACTTCAAAAATACGGGAGATAGAGGAGTGGGCGAGAAGACGGGATGGGGTCCTAGAGGCCAGGATCTACCACTCGGTGGGGTCGTTGAGGCCGGGCGACGCCACGCTGTACGTCTTTGTGTCTGCGGTAAATAGAGAAGTTGCATTCAGAGTAGCTAGAGAGGCCCTAGAAAGAGTGAAGCACGAGGTCCCTATTTTCAAGCTCGAGAGACGGGACGACGGCGATTATTGGGTTGTTGGCGACGGCAGGAGGATACCTAAAGAGAAAAAGCGATAAAATAGTTAAGTTATCTAAAAATATCCATAGTTTAAGACGCCAATTTTTCAATTAAACAAAATATATAAAACGCCGGAAAAGAAGCAGTTTGAGAAGGCGGGAAAAAGAATTTTATAAAAAGAGGACAAGCATCACGCGAGACGTGAAAACGGCATCAGCGGCTCCAGAGTGGCTAGAGTAGTTTTACGTATTCCTTCGCCGCTGTGGTGAGTGCCAATAGCCCTTTTGGTCTGTACACCTCTCTTATCTTCTCCTCGTATGCTTCGTATCTGCTGAACGCCAGCTCCAGCGTGGCCTCTTTCACCGCGCCGTTTTGGGCGCAGTATGCCCTTAGCTGGTTAAGCGCTAGACATGCCTCCGACCCATCCCTAGCCACGTAAACCTCAACCATGTACGGGTGGGGGTTGTTTACTGGCTTCTCCTTCACCACCCCCACCATCCACGGGTATTTGCGTAGAGCCTTCGCTATTTCAACCAGCCTTTCCTTGGCGTGGGGAGCCCACGCCCTCACCCACTCCATGCCGAATGCCTCCAGCTCTGGGTACTCTTTCAACAACTCCTCCGCCGGGTCAGTCCTACTACAGCCGGCTTAGGCGGCTCCCTATCTCCGCCGTGTCTCTGTGCTGGAGATTTCTGTTTTTCTCGTAGTTGTTTTTAAAGCGGCGCATGGAGGTGTGGCGTAGACGCGGAAAAGCCGCCTCAGCCGGCTTCTCGGCAGCGCTGTATTCTGTATACAGCGGCCTCTACTCGGAGGCTGTGGTTTCGTCGGTGGCCTCCGCCTTGGCGCTTGTGGATGTGGGCCGCTTCAGAGAGGCCGTTGAGTACGTGCAGAAGGCGGCTAAGGCGCTGTATGAGGGGGCGAGGGAGGTGTTTGAGCGGGTTAAGGTGTCTCTGCAGAGGCTGGTGGAGCTGTTTGTGGAGACTGTGACGCGGGTGCTGGCTTGGATCGACGAACACAAGGCGTATCTCTTCTTGATGGCGGCTGTGGCGGCTGGGGTGGTTGCGCTAAACATCGCGTTGGATATGTGGGGTCTTGTGGAGCTGGAGAAGCTGGCGCATTTCGCCATGGGCGTGCCGCCGTTTATACCTGGCAGCGTCAAGAAGTACTCTAGGGAGGAGGTGTTTAACATTTTGAAGAACGCTCCAGACCCATACGAGAAGTTCAAGGAAATGGCCAGGGACGCTAACGCCGGCAAGGCGAAGTTGCCGCAACCTTGGGAGTCGCTGAGGAAGTTGATTATTCTGAAGCGGTCTGAACTTGATGAGAAAAAGGAGAAGGCCCTCTTCTACGCCGTCCTTGCGCTGGAGGAGGCCTTCGGCGTTTACAGATCTGCATTGAAAGAGGTTGTGGAGGGGCTTGGGAAGGCGGTACAGAGGGTGGAGATGGTGGAGGAACCGTTTAAGAAAGTTGTGTACATGGCCGACCTCCGCCTGCTAACACAGCTGGCCGAGGAGGAGAGCAAGGCCTTCGAAAACGCCTTGAAGATCCTCAGGGAGCGGCTGAATGAATATGCAGTCAAGCACGATCTGAAGGACCTCCTAGACGTGAAGGAAGACGTGGCCAGAAGGCTGGCTGAGGCGAAGGCGCCGGAGCTCTCCGAGTTCGGCGATGTGAATTTCGGCGTTAAGGCTTACGCCGCTCTAATCGCCTATAGGGAGTATGCGTTGGGGAGGAGGGGCGTCTTCGGCACGGCGGCTAAGCACTGGCTTGAGGTGGGGGGGTCTGCTTGGCTCCTCTACTACACGCCGAGTACGGCGTACGAGAGGGCCAAGAGGGCGAGGGTGGAGAGACCCGTAACGGTGGAGGAGATGGTGGCGGAGGCCCTCCGCCGCCTGTTCCTAAAACCCGGCGCCAACCACTACCGCGGCCTCGTCGAGGAGCTCACAAAAGGCGGCAAGCTGGCGCTGGAACTTGAGGAGAAGAAGACTAAGGAGAAGACCGAGTCTTACGTGTTTAAGCTATTCAGAGTTGAGGAGGGCGGCGAGCTCAAAGAGCTGGGCATAAAGCTGAGCATTAGGAAGGTGGGGGAGGGCATGACCTACACCCTGATCTTCGGCATGAAGAGTTGGCGGGGGTTCTTCGAGCAGGTGCTTGAGGTGGCGATGAAGGCGGCGGGGGAGGTTGGGGGGCGTCTGTCCGTCGAGGATTCTCTGCTGTACATGCTGGGCTGGGTTGACTCAGACGTGGCGATAATCAGAAAAAAGAAGGGCAATAGGGTGTTGCGGATGTCCACCTCCCACCGGTGGCAGTTGGCGGAGACTCACGCTCTCTTCGACTGGTCGTACGTCGCAGTGCTTGGCGTGAGTTTGACTCTTGAGGGACCGAAGCTGGCGGTTACGGTAGAAGCCCCCCTCGAAAGGCTCGACGAGGCGATCAAGAAGAGCGCGGAGGGCGGGTGGCTTAAGATGCTGGGCATTAAGGCGGAGAGCTGGGATGGGCTGAAGCGGTGGGTTGCTGGCCACTGGGGCGAAGTGATAGGCGCGGTTAAGAGGCGGCTTGAAGGCGTTGAGGTGGGCTCCGGCTTCGACTTGACTAGGGCGTTGGAGGAGTTGGAGAGGTTGAAGAGTAGGCTCGACGACGATAAAGTCGCCAGAGAGGTTGTGGCGCCGGCCCTTCTGCTGATGCAGGCGGAGAAGCTGGGCGTAAACGAGGCAACGTTGAAGTACTTCGGCGCAATGCTGTGGGGCGCGGTCGGTGGGGATGGCTACGTGTCTGCGGCGGAGAAAGAAGTTAACTTGACCAGCGGCGAGGGCGCCGTGGCTCTGCTTTGGGCGGCGGCATGGTCGGCGTATGGCGCGAGGCCGAGGGCGACAGGCGCTGGGAGGGTGTTTCATGTCGTGGCGTCTAACGACGACGCAGTTAGGCTTGCTCAGCTGTGTGTGCTTTTTGGCCCGCCTATGCTTGAGAAGGAGGGGTTTATCAGCCACAAGCTTGTGGAGGCTGTGGAGCTGGGGTCGAAGGTGTCGGTGCGGATAGAGGAGGGGAGCTGGAGACGGATCAAGGGCGGCGCCGCCATGAATATATACATATCGGCTGGTGGTGTGTTGGGAGAGTTTAACCTATACCTCCAGGAAAAGGTGTTGCTTGAGTTTAAGTCAACAGACCGCGAGGAGGTGGAGCTTAAGGCGCGCCTGCTGAGTCTGGCTGGCGTGGAGGTGAGGGTGAGGAAGGAGGGTAACAGAGATGTATGGTACATCCAAGCCTATACCGACCAGCTGGCTGAGGGCAATGAGGAGCTGAGGAAGGGGCTTGTTAAGGCTGTGGAGGGGGCGCTGAGGAGGGGGTTAATAGATGAGGAAAAGGCGAAGCGCTGGATAGAGAAGTTTGAAAAAGGCGTATCCACATGGAGAGGGTACAAATTCAAAATAGGATTAAGTGGCGGCGCATTACAAGTGAAGTTCCGCTCCACAAACCCCGAAAACATAAGGAAACTGAAACAAGAGCTGGAGTCTCTAGGTCTTAGGGAGTGTGAACACTTTACTGTTAAGTGGTCGGAAGATGAGAAGATAGGATATATCTACATCGCGAGGGAGGGCATCATTGAGCTTGCTTATATTGCCAAATATGGCGCTGATGAAGCACAGAGGCTTGGAGCGGCGTCGCTGATTGAGCACCTTCGCATAAAAGCGGAGCTCGCAGGCAAAGAAGTGCTTGTGAAGCTGGAGGAGCTGATTAGGGAGGGCGAGTCAAGGAGGTCCCTCCATGCAGAGGGGCTGAAAACCATCGTCGAGATAGAGTGGAAAGGACGGCACGTCGAGGTGCCCGTAGAGGTGAAGAATATAAAGGCATGGGAAGACGGCGATAAGCTACGCATTGTCGTAGGAGCGATTGTAGGCGGCGTGGAGGGCCAATGGACAGCGACATTCCGCCGCACTAAGAAAAACGCCATTGAAGGCTACACAGTCGCGCGTGTCAACGCCCCCGGCGGCAGAGAAGAAGACGCCAAGAGAATCATAGCGCTGGTCAAGGCATTAACAGGCGAGGAGCCAAACATAAAACTCGATAAGGGTAAGCCCGTGATTATATATACAAGACGGCATCTAGATGGTTTCAAGAAATACGCCGAGGTGGCAGACACCATAAGGGAATGGGAATGGAAAAGTGTCTATGCGCGTCGTGGTTAGAAATCCTCGACCCTAAACGGGGACTCCTCGACGTCGACTACGCCTTCAATTTCTGACACGTATTGGTTATGTCGTGTCCTTACTACAATGGTTATGACGTAGCCGCTTTTTGTCACAAGCGTTGTCTTCCCGCGGCTGAATTCCATGTCAACTACCTGTTCGCCGACTTCTTCTAGCTGTTGTGCCACTTTGTTGAGAAGACTCCAGAGAAAGGTCATGGCCACGTGGACATTTCCCATTTTTGCTTCTATGGGTCTCAACAACGCCTCTGAGAGGAAATTACTGATCTCTTTGCTAATCTCAGGGCCTGTGGACTCTATTAGCATGTACACACGTAGCTTGTTTAGACTCTTCACCTTCTCCTGCAACACAGTCTCCACTGGCTGATAGGGGTTCTTATTTAAATAGAAGAGTATTTAAAGGTGGCTGTAATAGCGTTTTGTGTCTGATTACCAGCTTTACTACGAGACGATTCCCACGGGCGTCGAGGGGCTCGACACCGTCTTGGGAGGGGGATTCATAAGAGGTAGGACCTATCTGATCTCGGGGGAGACGGGCACCGCCAAGACGTTGACGGCTTTGACATTTCTCATCCAGGGTGCCTTGAAATACGGCGAGTCGGGTATCTACATTTCGGTGGACGAGACCTATGAACAGTTTGTGGAAGGAGCCAGGAGGTTTGGCTGGGATGTTGAGGAGCTGAGGGCTAAGGGCCTCATAGAGGTGCTGGTGCCGGAGATGGACATCGTGGAGCGTATTCGCGAAAAGGACCCCACCGCCATTGCCAAGTCTCTGGTGGCGTCTATAAGGGAGTACGTAGCGGCTCTAAACGCCCAGAGGCTTGTCATAGACCCCATCGCGCCTCTCGTGTCGCTGGACAAAGACGTACAAGTTCTTAGGGAGTACATCCGCGTTCTCGTCATGAGCATTGAGAGGGAGATCGGCACTACCAACATAATAACCACGGAGATACCGTCGGGCTCCGGCGCCATCAGCAGATACGGAGTGGAGGAATTCTTGGCCACCGGCGTGTTTATCATGGGTATTGCCAAGGCCCGCGACGGCGCGTTTAAGAGAGTTATGTTTGTGAGGAAGATGCGTTGGAGCCCTGTACATCCCGGCATCTACGAGATAGAGATAGTGCCGAAAGTCGGCATAGTAGTGAAGGGGCAGGTCAAAGAGCCGCTTGTGCCGGTAACATATCTGCCGACATTGTAGTCAGCTGGGTTCTTCTCGTCACGTATCGACATATCCCGTCTTCATCACGTATTATGCCTGTGTTTTCTTTACTTGGGTGCTGGTAATTTAGTTTTTGCCGTGTACGTATACGTGTCTGAGGAGCTGGCAGTGCTGATACGCCGCGGTGGCTTAACGATAAAAAAGACCCACTTGAGGCGCGGCGATGCTGTGGTGGGCGAGTATATATTTGTAAAACGTGGGTTGTTCGAGGCAGAGGCCGAGTACGACCTGGAGGACCGCGTTTTGTACTATCTGCAGATATGTTGGTTTGGCAGATGCGTCGTGTGGTTTGACGGAGAGCCTGACAGAGAGCCGTCTCCTATGCTTGTGAGACGTGCCGTTGCTCTTTTTAGAGAACTCTCTAAATTTTCCTACGCAGCTAAGGCGGCGTTGAGAGTTTTGTCGTCATCTATAAGCCGCTCGTCACCTCTCAGCACCTCTGACCTCATTCACCTAGACAAGCTACGGTCCTAGGTTAAAAACGTTTTATGTTAATTACATCAGGCGAGAGCCTCGCCCTTTAGGGCGGGGATGGGGAGAAAGTTTTTAAAAATGGGCGTTTCTGCAGTAGGCCCCCTGCTGGGGGCGGATGACCCGCGGTGCTGGCCCGGGTAGCTCCATGACCCCGGCCCGAGGGGCCTCTGAAGGCCGGGCGAGGGCGCCAATGAGCCGCCCCAAGGGAGCCCTCGCCCTTTAGGGCGGGGAGGAGGTCAGGCAAAAGAGATATATACCTATTAGGGAAGAGATAGGCGATGAGGGATATTACCGCTCATAAGTTGGCTGAGCAGATTATAAACTTGTTGAGGGAATACGGCGAATTGAGTAGCGCCGAAATCGCCAAGCTACTTGGCGTCAACAGGCGTTCTGTGACTGCCATATTGGCGCGTTTGAGGAGGGAGGGGGTTGTTGAGTATCTTGGCTACTGTTTCGGGGGCAATCGTTGCAATACGCGGTGGAAGCTGAAGATGAATTAGTTTCAGCCTACTCCTATCTGCGGCAGTTGTATGCAGAAGTGTTATAGTAATATTCATCTGTGGCTACGTGGGTGTTTTGTGTACTGTGATGTGGCGGGGGGAGAAGTACCGGGTGGAGTGCTCTCCCTCTTTTCTGCTCAGCGTAGCTTCTAAAATAGCCGAGAATGAGCACATCTCCTACCTGGACGTGTATAAGCAGATTGTGGAAAGCCTCGAGGGCGAGTACCGAAACACGAGACGTGTGGTCAATGCGCTGTTGCTAGAGAAGAGGGTTTGAAAGGTTTTTAAAGGCGTAGTTTGTGTGGCTGGTATGTCCATCTTCGGTGAGCAACTTCCCAAGAGTAGCCGCGTTGAATACATAGGCGACGTGCCTATAGTTGAGGAGTGTCCACGTGACGTAAGAACTCTCAACGGCGAGCCTGTGTTGCTGTTTGGGAAGTGGGGTTTTGAAAACGTTGTTGTGCGCGACCCAGGTCTGCGTAGGTACATCTGTCTAAAGCCTGTTATGTTGCCCCATACCGAGGGACGTTACCAGAGCCACAGATTTGGGAAGGCTAGGATACCCATAGTGGAGCGGCTTATAAACCTGATGATGAAGCCTGGTCGAAACGCCGGCAAAAAGCACAAAGCCTACAACATAGTCAAGAGGGCGTTTGAGCTTATTCATTACAAGACAGGGCAGAATCCTCTTCAAGTGTTTATCGACGCCCTAGTCAACACCGCGCCTAGGGAGGAAGTCACAAGAATCATAATGGGCGGCATCGCCTACGCCGTGTCTGTGGACGTGTCGCCACAGAGAAGACTCGACCTCGCCCTCCGCTGGATTACAGAGGGTGCTAGGGCATGTTCCTTCAACAACCCGAAGCCAATAGAGGAGTGTCTAGCCGACGAAATCATAGCCGCGGCGGCCAACGACCCAAAGAGCTACGCCGTGAGAAAACGCGAGGAGCTGGAACGCATCGCAGCCGCCTCGCGCTAACTGTTTTTAACAGGTTTTATCTTCTCTGTATGGCTGAGCTCTTCTGGTTTGAGAAGTATCGTCCTCGTTCGTTTGATGAGGTGGTGGATTTGGAGGAGGTTAAGGTTAGGCTTAGGGAGTTTGTTAAGGGGGGTAATATGCCGCATCTGCTTTTCTACGGCCCGCCTGGCACCGGCAAGACTACTATGGCGCTTGTGTTGGCTAGGGAGCTGTATGGGGAGTATTGGCGGGAGAATACTCTTGAGCTTAACGCCTCTGACGAGAGGGGGATAAACGTGATCAGAGAACGTGTTAAGGAGTTCGCCAGAACGGCGCCCGTGGGCAAAGCCCCCTTCAAACTCGTAATACTCGATGAAGCAGACAACATGACCAGCGACGCCCAACAAGCACTGAGGCGCATAATGGAAATATACGCCCAAAACACAAGATTCATACTACTAGCAAACTACGTTTCTCGCATTATCGACCCTATAATTTCTAGGTGTGCTGTCTTCCGGTTCTCCCCTCTGCCGCGGCACTTGATGGCGGAGAGGCTGAGGCATATAGCGGAGAGGGAGGGGATCACCCTTAAAGAAGACGCCGTTGATGTTATCTATGAACTTTCCGAGGGCGACATGCGGAGGGCCATAAATCTGTTGCAGATAGCCGCCGCGACTAATAAAGTTGTCGATGGCAACGCGGTCGCCGCCGCCGCTACTGCCGTGAGGCCTTCGGATATAGTGGAGCTGTTCAACTTGGCGCTTAACGGCGACTATCTAAAGGCGCGTGAGAAGCTGAGGGAGCTTATGTATATAAAGGGCGTGGCGGGCGTCGACTTCATCAGGGCGTTTCAGAGGGAGTTGATCCGTATGTCGCTTGACGACGAGGTAAAGGCCGAGGTCGCCGAGTTGCTGGCAGATGTGGACTACAGGCTTACGCAGGGCGCCGATGAGGAGATACAACTGGCCTACCTTCTTGCAAGGCTCGGCGCCATCGGCAAAAAGGCGAGGCCAACCGCGCCTCCGCCTAAGAAGAAGTGATGGCTCTTCCCTGGATAGAGAAGTACCGCCCCAAGTCCTTTGCAGAGGTAGTGGACCAAGAGGAGGCTAAGTACACATTGGCGTCTTGGATATGTACGAGGTATAAGGCGCCTAGGGAGTTCTGCGCACGGTGGGGTAAAAAGAGAAACAAGGAGATATCTGAAGCCAAGGCGGTCCTACTGGCAGGTCCTCCCGGTGTTGGAAAAACCACCATAGTTCACGCGTTGGCCAGAGAGATAAACTACGAACTCATCGAATTAAACGCAAGCGACATGCGGACCGCAGAGAGGATAAAACAAGTTGTGGGAAGAGGATTGAGGGAGTCTTCGCTCTTCGGCTACGGCGGCAAGCTCGTTCTCTTCGATGAAGTTGATGGGCTCCACGTGAAGGAGGACTTGGGAGGGCTTGAGGCCATTATTGAAATTATTGAAACTGCGAAGGTGCCCATAGTGATGACTGCGAATAATCCCTACGACCCGAAGTTCAGACCTCTTAGGGATCTGTCGCTTGTGGTTAATTTAAAGAAACTTTCGGAGGATGAAGTCGTCGAGGTGCTTAAGAGGGTATGCACAGGCGAGGGGGCCAAATGCGAGGAGGAGGCTTTGAGGAGCATCGCCAGATCTTCTCTCGGCGATTTGAGGGCGGCTATAAACGACCTGCAGATGTACCTCTCAGGCGGGAGAAGGGTATTAACAGTCGACGACATTAAAAGAATCGGCGAGCGGAACCCCCAGCTGTCTATGTTTGAAATCCTCGACCGCGTCTACAAGGCGCGGTGGTTCGACGAAGCTCGTGCAGTTTCTTTCAACCCATCGTTTGACTGGGAGCAGTACTTCGTGTGGGCTCTTGAAAGCATACCGGTGGTATATAAGGAACTGGAGCTCATGTCGGTGGCATATGATAGGCTTAGTAAAGCCGATATGTTTATAGGCAGGATTAAACGCACACAGGAATGGGAACTTCTGCCGTATGCCCTTGAGCTGGCTCTGGGAGGTGTATCTCAGGTAAAGAACAAACCCAGGCTACCTCCTTTTATCAAATACGGCTTCCCGCAGAGGCTTCTGCTTCTGGCGAGGACCAAAGAGACAAGGAGACGGCGGGAGACCTTAATAGAATACCTAGCCCAAAATCTGCACGTCTCTCAGTCTCTGGTAAGAGCCGAGCTTATGTATGTCCTTTCCGCCCTAGCAAGACATAACCCGCATGTTATAGAAAGGCTAAGCAAATCTCTGGGAATAAACTCGCTAGATATCAAAAACCTATTGTGATTCGTAAGTATATTTTAATAAAAACTATACCTAAAAAAGAAAAAACAATCACAAGAGACCTCTGCGACTGCATATATTACTTTGACGATGGGGTACGCTGTGAGGCTGTCGCGACTGGTGTAATATATGTTTATACATACATTAATTACTTTGAAGCATGTAATTCCATGAAATACTTCAAGGCACTAATAAAGAAGTTTGAAGTCTTTGACCATGTTGATAATAAAGAACCTAGTTGTGTTGGTTGTCACGTCGTTAAGGTGGGGTCGCTCTATTTCATTCGCATGGGTTAAGTGATACTTTTGATCTACTACTACACTTACTATTTTATGTAGACTGAAAGTATTTATATCAGCTTTGTCCGTCTACACATGGCTATCATCATTGATGAGGCCGTGTTTTCGCCCAGTTATGTGCCGCCTAGGCTTCCACATAGAGAGCAACAGCTACAACAACTCGACATGATATTAAGTAGCTGGTTGCGGAACCCAGGACACCACTACCCTAGGGTAACCCTTCTCGGCAGGCCTGGCACCGGCAAGACCGTAACGCTACGTAAGCTGTGGGAGTTGCGGCAGAACGAGTCCAAGGCCCGCTTTGTATACATAAACGGCTTTCTCTATAGAAACTTCACGGCAATTATAGGGGAAATCGCCAGGTCGTTAAATATCCCGTTTCCAAAACGAGGCCTAAGCAGAGACGAGTTCCTAGCCCTCTTAGTTGAGCACCTACGCGAGAGGGATCTCCACGTCTTTCTGGTTCTGGACGACGCGTTCAACTTCACGCCGGATATACTTTCCACCTTTATCAGACTAGGTCAGGAGACGGACAAACTCGGCGCGTTCAGAATCGCCCTAGCCATTGTGGGACACAGCGATACGGTTCTCAACAACCTAGACCCCTCCACTAGGGGGATAATGGGTAAATCCGTCGTGCGGTTTACCCCCTACACCAAAGACCAGATCTTCGACATACTTCTCGACAGGGCAAAGGCAGGTCTTGCAGAGGGTTCCCACAGCGAGGACGTGCTTCAGATGATCGCCGATATCACAGGCGCGCAAAACCCGCTGGACACGAGTAAAGGCGATGCGAGGCTTGCCATAGACATCCTCTACAGAGCCGCCTACGTGGCGCAACAAAACGGCAGGAGACAGATAACGCCGGAGGACGTTAGGAGGTCGTCAAAGGAGGTCCTATTTGGCGTTTCTGAAGAGGTGCTTACAGGTCTACCACTACATGAGAAACTGTTCCTGCTGGCCATCGTGAGGACTCTCAAGACTTCACATACATCGTACGTGACCTTTGGAGACGCCGAGGAAACTTACAAAATCACATGCGAAGAATATGGCGAAAAGCCAAGAGTACACAGCCAGCTATGGACGTATCTAAACGATTTAAGAGATAGAGGCATTATAGAGACCCGGCAAAACAAAAAAGGCGAAGGAGTTCGGGGACGCACCACATTAATATCCATAGGAACAGAACCTCTAGAGACCCTTGAATCGCTCCTCACTAGGATGATTAAAGAGGAGCTTAGATGACTGTGGAGGAGGTGCTCGGCGCGCCGCTTCGGATACGCATAATACTGGCTCTGTGGAAGACCGGCGAGGTAAACGCCACAGAGCTCGCGAAGAGACTGGAGACCAACTACAGCCAGCTCGTGGCCCATCTCAAGTTCCTCTCTAGATACGGAATAGTAGAGGAGAGGCGTATAGGACGCGCTAGGCTGGTCAGGCTACGGAATACGAACCTCGTCGAGGCGCTGGCAAAGGCGCTAGAAGAGATCAACGAAAAGCTAAAAACCAGACACGCCTCCCCACAGGGCTGACCCCGCCCCGGGGGCAAGACCTAAGATGCGCTGGGCGATTTGCGTTAGAGTTAAAACACAACGCCCACAAAACCTCATGGGTGCTCGATTTGAGCGCTACATATTAGACCTGCTCCCAGCCCTTGGGCTGTTTCCGAAGGCGTCACGGCATCGGATATACCGAAACGGCGTGGAGGTAGGCGAAGTCGATATACTGGCCGTTGACGGAGACGGAAACACCTACGCGGTCGAGGTCAAGGCAGGTAAAATCGACATCACAGGAATCAGGCAGGCCTATATCAACGCGAAGCTCATAGGGGCTAAGCCTCTTGTGATAGCCCGCGGGTACGCAGAAGAGGGCGCTAGAGAGCTGGCCAAAGAACTCGGCGTTGAGGTGGTGCTGTTGCCAGACTACGTATTTCTTTCAGTCGACGATTTGTACACAGCCTTCACAAACGCCTTCGTTAGGTCGCTCGCCGTCATAACCGCCATAGTAACTAACTTACAGGTGGACGAGGTAGAGGCTATTGAAAGTTGCCCAGACGTAAGTTGCGTCTGCGAAAAGATAAACTGTGAAACTTTGTTTAACAAACTACCGCGAGAGGCGAGAAACTTCGACACTTTACTCCAAGCTGTAAAAATCGCGAAACTGTTGCCAAAGCTCTGCGACAACCTGAAGAAACAGGCCTAGAGACTTCTCGCCGACAACCGCCTATAGACCACCACGATAACATATTTACGGCATTTAAAACTGTGCTAGCATGGAGAAACTTGTGGAGGAGATAAGGCACCGATTCAAGCCAAAGATAAGGCCCATAGAGTGGAGGGGCGACAGACTTGTGTTACTTGACCAGAGATTTCTGCCGTTTGAGACGAGATACGTAGAGGCAAAGACCGTGGCTGAGGTGGCGGAGGCCATACGCGACATGGTGGTTAGGGGCGCGCCCGCCATAGGCATTACAGCGGCATTCGGCATGGTGGTTGCGTTAAAGGAAAAGAAGCCGAAAACCGTAGAAGAGGCGCTACGCACACTGGCCTCCGCGAAGGAAGTACTGGCGAAAACAAGGCCCACGGCGGTGAACCTCTTCTGGGCGCTTGAACGTATGTACAACAGAGCAGTTGAGCTCGCAGGTAAGACCGCCTCCGCGGCGGAGCTCACCGCCATGTTGGAAGAAGAGGCTAAGAAGATCTTTGAGGAGGAGCTGGATGCAGAGATCAGGATAGGTCTCTACGGCGCCGAGTTGTTAGAAGACGGCGATACCGTACTCACCATATGTAACGCCGGGGGTCTAGCCACGGGAACCGGCCTAGGCACCGCCACGGCGCCTGTATATGTGGCCGCCATGTTGGGGAAACGGGTATCAGTGATCGCGCCGGAGACCAGACCTTGGCAACAAGGGGCTAGGCTCACGGTGTATGAACTCGTCCACAACGGGATCCCCACGACCCTCATTGCAGACACCGCAGTAGGACTTGTGCTGTATAGGCGGCTGGTAAACATCGTCATGGTGGGGGCGGACCGCATACTTCTCGATGGACATGTATACAACAAAATAGGCACGCTTAACGAGGCGGTGCTTGCCCATGAATTTGGAGTACCTTTTTACGTGCTGGCGCCGACCAGCACCATAGACCCACGCGGCAGGGTGGAGGATGTAAAGATCGAGGAGAGGGATCCCGACGAGGTCCGCACCGCGAGGTCAGAACAGGGCAAGGTCTACGTTACGTCAAGAGACGTCCCGGTGTTTAACCCCGTATTTGACGTCACGCCGCCGAAATTCATAACCGGCATAATAACAGAGAGAGGCGTTGCAACGCAACCGCTTAACAAGAACCTACGTAAATTGTTGAAATCTTAACACGGCAAAACCAGGTCCCTAACGGTGCAACTATTTAAAAACGCTACCTTCGACAAAAGTATACGAAGGTACGAAAAGTTTTAAATATAGTAAAAGTCAGACGGCGATGAAATTCGAAAATATCGAGAAAAGACTTATAGAAGCCCTAGTTGTCCTCTTGCTAAACGCAAAGGGCCGCGTGGTCAGCATCAAGGCGACATCCTTGGCAAAACTAGCAGGTCTAGGCTCAGACCACAGCGCCATATTAAAAGCAGCACGGCTCCTGCAGAAGCTTTCTAGGCACAAGTTCCTCACCACAGCCCCGGAGTCCAAGAAAAACAAAACCTACCGCTATATTCTGAAATCCGAAGACGAGCTGTGGCAACTGGTGCGGAAAGACCCCGAACGGGCAAAAGAACTTCTCGTCAAAATACTTAGATGAATCTCTATGGCATCGAGATAGATGAAGAACTCTACAAACACCTCCTTGAATACTTATCCGACGCAGAGATAGACGCGTTGTTCCGCTCAATCACCACGCCTCCGCCGCGTTACTACATAAGAGTAAACACGTCAAAAACCACGCCACAAGAACTACTCAAGAGACTGAACTCAAGGGGCGTCCCAGCCTACAGAGACGAGGTCTTCGACGATGCGTTGTGGATGCCCGTGGAGGGGCCCTTCCAGATACCAGAAGCAAAGAAAAAAGTAATCATAGATAAAAAGGCGGCCGAAAGCGTTATGTTAGGCGCCGACCTATACGCGCCGGGCGTGGTGAAAACCGACCGTATAAGAAAAGGCGACGAAGTCAACGTGGTTGCCGACAACGGAAAGATAGTTGCCTACGGCATAGCCGTGGCCGACAGCGACGAAGTCATGAAGACAAGAAAAGGGCCATACGTCAAAGTGGAGAAGTCCCTCTACAAGACACCTAAGATAAGGGATCTCCCCGAGTACAAAGACGGCTTGTTCTACAGCCAAAGCCTTCCCGCAATCGCCGTGGGTTATGTCGTGAGCAACCTCGGGGCCGTCACCGCGGTTGACCTCAACGCGGCGCCCGGCGGAAAAGCCACACACCTAGCTCAGATGGGGATTCGCGTCGTTGCTGTAGACCGATCGCATCCGAAGATCGCCAGGATGAAGGTCGAGGTGGCGCGGCTGGGGGTGGCGACCCATGTAGACACGCTTCTTCACGACAGCAGGTATCTCGACCGCGACTTCCCCCGATTAAAGGCAGAAGTCGCTCTTGTGGATCCCCCCTGTACAGACATAGGAGTCCGTCCAAAGATCTACCACAAGGTGACGCTAGACGCGGCAAAGACGCTGGCGAAATACCAGATACAGTTTTTAAAAACCGCCCTTAAACTCGCGCCCCGTGTTGTATATTCAACCTGCACCCTTACACACGTAGAAAACGAGGAAGTGGTAAAGAGGGTCAAAGCCGAGCTTCTAGACCCTGGCCTGACCATCGGCGCGCCGGGGTGGGACTGCCCGGAATGCAGAAGATTTCTGCCGCATATACACAACACCCCAGGCTTCTTCCTCTCACTGCTAGAAAGGCGGTAGGTCAACTCAGCGACTTTAAAGTCTTTGAGACATAGGCGTCGCACTGCTTCTTGTATGAGCAAAAGTTACATGCAAGAGGACTCTCACCGCGTAGTCTTCTTTCGACTACTTTACATATATTTTTTATATAGTATTGTGGAAAGCAGTCTTTACATACAAACGTATTCTCATTTATATACGCTATGTTTTTAAAATTCACCTCCTTACCGCAGACGGCACAAAGAGGCATATACCTCCATGGCAAGCAATTAATATCTGTTTCACCTGAAGAGACATGTTTCGGCCATACTCCTCTGAAGAAGGCACATACCTTGTTAAGTCATCACGACGCGCAGTAGAGACGTACCTAAAGACGGGAAGAATCGAGGTTCCAGATAACCCACCGCCCAGGCTCCTCAGCGATAATTACGGCGTATTTACCACAATAGAAACCGCGAAAGGCGACAAATACGAACTCAGGGGGTGTATAGGCTACCCGGAGGGCTACAGAAACACGCTATACGCAACTATCTACAGCGCAATAGGTGCATGTTGCCAAGACCCACGGTTCCCAGCGCTACGCTCCGAAGAGCTCCCGCACGTAGTTTTTGAGGTGAGCGTATTAAGCCCGCTGAGCTTGCTCGCAGAAGACCCCAGAAAATACCCTGAAATGGTGGAAGTGGGGCGCCACGGTTTGGTGGTAAGAAGGGGGCCATACGCCGGGCTCCTCCTGCCGCAGGTGGCTGTGGAGGAGTGCTGGAGCCCCGAGGAGTTTCTGATAAACGTCTGCATAAAGGCTTGGCTTCCGGGCGACTGCTGGCTAGACCGGCGGGCTAAACTGTACATATACGAGGCGCAGATATTCCGCGAAAAATCGCCAATGGGCGAAGTCCATGAACGCGACTTGGTTTCAGAAGCCGCTAGATGTAGTCCAAAAACTCGATGAGAAAACGGGCGGTGAGGTAGTCAAGATACTGGTTCCCAACTGCCACGAACTTTTTCCCTCCCCTCCTCACCACGTAGACGTAGCGTTCCCCCAGCCTAGCCTGGAGAAAGTCGGCATCCAGCTCCTCAATTTTCTCCAGCCCCGAAGGCCTCTCCCCAAGCTCCCTCTCGCCGAGTTTGATATATGTAAATCCGAGTAGCTCCTTCAGCTCCTCTACACTGGAGGGTATGTAGCCCACCCTTCCGTATGGCGGTATCATTTTATCCACACGCTCCTTCATTTCACCCAGCTGTCTTAGGATTTCTTGTTCGCCAGGCGTGTACCTAACCCCCACCTCCTGCGGCGGAGACGACCCCCTGCGGGACACGAAGAAGATTATCAGCGCCAAAGCCGCCACCGCTGCGACTAACAACGACAACTCTATAATTTGTAGATACATAGAGATAACTCTCCCTTTGGTTTATAATACTTACAATTATTTTGGCCCTAATTCTCAGCAGGAGCTTCTCTTCACAGCTCAGGAGACCCTTAGCTCATCAACGGCCATATACATACATACGTATTTTAACTTACCCGCGTCTCTTTGTGAACACCGGACTTAATAAACCGGGCAAGGAGATGTGACGTGTTCATCTACATGGCCGCCATATACGGTGCTGTGGTGCTAATCATGGGCGTCGTCGGAAACGAGCCGGAGCTCGTCCTACTAGGCCTAGCGATGATGTTTCTCGGCAACCTTCACAGGCTTGGAAAATTCTTGGTAAAGATGCAGAAGCGTGCAATAGACGTAAAGACGTAGCTACCGCTAATTCACTCAGTCTGCAGAAAGCCCAGCACTGCTCAAGTCGTGCACATCTAACACTGCGCCGGCTCCACCTTAAGCGTATCGCCTTGAACCTCGACAACGCGTACTCTACAGCCTTTCTTAATAGGGGTATCAGACACCGCCTTCCAGTACTCTCCAAATACCTTGACAAATCCCGACATGCCGGGCCCTATGTCGTCGATTGCCACGCCCTCCATACCTCTTAGATTTGTTAAGAACTCTGATGGTGGTCTCTGTCTGTGAACCGTCACTATTTTATATATCATGAATCCGAGAAATCCCATGAGCAAAGCTATATTTATATATAAACCAAGTTGGATAAGCCACCAGTCTCTTATATATATAAGTTCACCGCTGAAGACATTCGCCGGGTAGGTTGATAGGAAGCCCACAACCACCAAAACCACCCCCACGCCTGCAACTACCCCATGAGTAGCCATCCCCATTAGGACCTCCGCCATTATCAACACGGCGCCCAGTATTATGAGAGCGACGCCGAGCCACGCCGTAGGCAGGAAGGTAAACACGGAAATCACTAGTATTATTATCGCGGCGACTACGGCGGCCGGGTGACCTGTCAGAAAGGCGGCAAGGAGCAGGATAAAAGCCAGAAGAGACAGAATACTCGACACCACCGGGTCGCTTAGCCACATCTGTAGAGTCTCGGTAATTGTCGGTTCCACCTTTCTTGTCGCGACGCCGGCGATTACCAGCTCCGTCTTCTGGTTTCTGAGCACCACGGAACTGCCGTTTATCTTCCTCAACAAGTCGTTTACGTCAACCGCCACAACTTCGATCACTCTGTATCTCAAAGCCTCCTCGGCGCCTAGGTTGACGTTTTGAGTTATGCAAAGCCTCGCAAAGGTGCCGTTGCGTCCATACGACTTTGCAACAGTCTCGAGATATCCTATCAAGGCGTTTAGCGTCTTAGACTCGTTTATAGGCGTCCCACCTGCGATAGGCTGACAAGACCCAATTACTGTATGTGGAGCCATAGCCGCGATGTGCGTAGACATGAGTATGTAGGTCCCCGCAGACCAGGCGTAGCTGTAGTCCGGGTACACATAGCCGACGACGGGCGCCTGCGAGTTACCAATCTCTTTCATGATCTGAAGCGTAGTGTCGGCCAGGCCGCCCGGCGTGTTGAGCAACAGAAGAACCAAGCCGCTGTTCTGCTCACCTAACGCAATCGCTCTCTGTATCTGCGACAGCGTGTAAGGCCCTATAACGCCGTTTATCTCAACTACATATACAGTGGTTACTACATAGGCGTTAGAAAAAAAGACTAGTAGAAGCAGGGGGAGGAATCTCCTCATTCCTTCTTCTCCCTCCTAGCCAAGGCCAGGGGCAATGCCACGTACTCCATCGTCGGCGGCGTGACTATTATAAGGTTGTGCTCCCGCGCGATCTCGATGAGCGCATCTATCATCCTGAGTTGCACCGCGGTGGGGTTCTGCGAATATCTCTCGGCTGCCTCCAGGTAGATCTTACTCGCCTCGTACTCCGCCGAGGCTAACGTGATTTTCGCGCGTCTCACCCTCTCCGCCTCGGCTTGACTCGCCATCGCGCGGAGCAGAACCTCAGGGAGCTTTATGTCCTTGATGGCGACGGCGGTCACCTTAACCCCCCACGGAGTCACGTGATCGTCCACGATAGACGCGATCCTTTTAGCGATGTCGTCTCTATGCATCAGTAAAGTATCTAGGTCAACCATGCCCACGACATCGCGGAGCGTGGAGGCTGCGTAGATGGCGACGGCAGGTATGTGGTTCCTCACGGTCAGCGCCGTTTTTAGGGCGTCCACCACCCTCAGATAAATAGCGGCGTCTATCGTGACCTCCACGTTGTCTTTTGTCAACGCGCGTTGGGCCGGCACGTCCACAACCTCAACTCTGAGGTCGTATTTCATAATGGTGTCGATGATCGGTATGATGAACACGAGGCCCGGCCCCACCACGCCTACCACCCGGCCGAGTCTAAACTTCACAGCCCTCTGGTACTCAGGAATTATGCGTATCGCAGAGGAGAGGATGGCGACGAGAATTACAATGGCGAAAAGAACCAATATGGCAAAGGCTACCTGCTCAACCAGTTGAAGTATCATGCACATTACAACAACATAACTATATAAGTTTGCGTCTAGCCCACGTAGCGAAGAGATATATAGTGGCGGAGACAACCGCCTAGGTGAGGTGAAAACGGGGACGGTCTGAGGGAGTGATGTCAGTTCCGCGCTTCTGAAGCGTCGTGGTTTTCCGGCGGCCGTGCCGCGTATTTCAGCTTCCCAGTTATCCAGTCTTTCAGAACCATGCGGGCGGTCTCGTCGATGTTTATCCTTCCGCCTTTTAGAAGTCTTCTCTTAGCCTTGCCGATTTCCTCCAAAGCGTGCTCCACGTCGCAGTCTATCCCATACGCCTCTCTGAGGGCGTCTGGGTTGTATGCAAGCACCCGTTTGAGCAGGGCGTAGGCGTACGGGACGGGGTCGTCCACCGTACCTGGATCCACCAAGCCTCTTATGACGTCTAGCGCCAGGTCGCCTGTATATGCGGTCTTGACTATGCCAGGCGTGTCTAGCACCAGGAGCCAGCTTTTTGCCCGTACCAACTGTTCGCCCTTGGTCCACCCCGGCTTGGGGCTCGTGGGAGCGACGTGGCGGCCCTTGAGGTAGTTTATAATTGTAGACTTCCCGACGTTGGGGTACCCCACCACGACGACGGTGGTAGGTATCCTAGGAGCCAGCGATCTGATGGCCGTAATGAGCTTCCGCGTGCCGAGTCTATGTTTAGCGCTTATATACACAACGTCCCTGCCTAAGTTGACGAAGTATGCCCGCCAGGCCTCCAACATATCTCTCTCTACGAGATCCGCCTTGTTAAGCACCACCAACAGCCTCTTCCCCAGCCTGTCTACCGACTTCTCCACCTCTTCGTTTCTAGTGGCGAGGGGGTCCCTGGCGTCGAGAACCTCGAGCACCACGTCTCCGTCCTCTATCACCCTCCTTACGTGGCGCCAAGTCTCCTTCACGTCGGAGCTTGCGCAATATTTTAAAAACGTAGCTATATCGCCTTTGTGTCGTTTAAGCCGCCTCCTTCGAGGCTGGAGTTAATTAGGCTAAGGAGACAACTGGCTCTCTTCCAGCGGATGAAAAAGACGCTGGAGGACGCTAGGAACTCTACTATTCAGAGGATAAGGGCTTTAGTCGCCGACTTAGAGCGGCTGAGGCGCGAGATAGCTGACGGATTTGTAGAGGTGGCGGACAACTTCAAGATTGCCGTGGCTAAGTCCGGCATAGACAAGATTGAAAACATAGCGGAGCTGACGCCGAAGACGGTGAGGGTGGAGCTTGTAAATAGGGGGACGCACATAGGTCTAGAGGTGAGCAACTACGTGACTTACCCTACTTACAGCATAGCGACTGAAGCCGCTGAGCTCGACGTCGCGCTGGTGAAAATGCGTGAGCTTCTCACAAAGCTTATAGAGTTCGCCGAGAAGGAGACGCTCTTTTACACGCTTCTCAACAGGGTGAGGGAGTATCAACGTATGATAAACGCCATAGACTACGTCGTCATCCCCCGCATAAGAGAAAACATGCAATATATCCGCCTTGCACTAGAGGAGGGCGAAAGAGAGGAGTTCATAAGGAGGAAGATAATAACCTCACATATTTAAAAACCGGGTCTTCCACTACCTGTATGTCTATGAAAGACCTTAATGTACTTATTAAAGAGCTTATCGATAAAGAAATCGAGAAGGCCATGAATAATGTAAAAGAAGAAATAAAAGGTTTAGTAACAACAATCGATAGAAAAATAGAGGAGTTACGTCAATATTTAAAAACCTAAGAAGTTAAACGCCCATGAACACGAAAGCGCTGTTTGCAATTGCGCTCACGGCAATGCTGGCGATGGCACAAGCCACCGATAAATACCTAAGCGCCGGACTCGCCGTAGGCCTAGCAGGTCTCGGGGCTGGAATAGGAGTAGGTCTCGCAGGGGCGGCGGCCATGTCGGCCCTAGTGGAGAAGCCGCAAGAGAGAATTTGGTATTTGATATTCTTGGCGCTTGCCGAAGCTATCGCGATATATGGCCTGCTAGTAAGCTTCTTGATTCTATTCACAGGTTAGTAGTTTTTAGCGGGTGAGCGGCTCGAAAACTTTTCTTCTTTTTTCAGCTGGTACACCTTCTGCAAGTAGAGAGGCAACTCTCATGAGCGTCATAACCTCGGCACGCATATATTCTAAATGCGTAGCCAGTGCGCCGAGCGAAAACTCCGAAAACCTGACTGTGTATATATCGGAGAGCTTTTTCACGTAGGCTGGATATATATTATCCATCGCGATTGATATGTTCTCCAGCGTCGGCGCCTCAGCCACCAAGTCCAGCAGTATCCTCCCCCAGGGGGTGCCTCCGGCGTTTTCTAGAAACTTCGCAGGCGGATCCTTCACCGCAGATGCCACCAGCGGCGTAGGTTTATCTACAATAAGCTCGTTCCGTTCTTCGACAAGCCCCCATATCCTCGCCCTTATTGCAATAAGGATGTTAAAGTATTCCTTGAGCTCCGTTACGAAGTCGTGGAGCGACTTGTCTTTGCTAGTTGGGGCCGTTGTGGAGAAGTCGTGAATCCACTGCCTATCTAAGAAGACGCTTATCTTCTCATCTCCGTATTTCGAGGCAAGCTCGAAGGCTTTGTAGGCGGGGTGCCTGATCTGTTTCAGCCTCTCTCCTATATCCTCTATGCTCTTGGCGCCGAGGAGGCTTGCTACTACGTGTCTCCGCCTAGTGAACTCGAGCGGTTCCCATATTATGAAATCCTCTGGGTTCCTGCCGGCTTTGACGGCGATAGTTAAGTTCCTAATGTTTTCGTACTCGAAATACTTAAGCGACGACATAATAACCGCTTTTACGTCGCTACTAGCACCTAGGAAGATGGACTTTATACGCTCCAAGTAAGCCCTCACGAGACCCTTCCTTAGGTCCTCTAGGTTTTCGCGTGTAAGTTTGTCTATGGCTATGCTGTAGGGCGTCGTCTTCAAAATGTTTAAAAACTCGTCTAGCGTGTTGGCGTAGATCAACGAGATTAATTTATCGCGTGGAAGCTCCTTTATCCGGAGCCCCCTTACCCTAGGACCGAGGGCTGGTCTCCTAAGTACCGAGCTCATAAATTGAGAAGAGACAGCGCCCTCTGGACAAGCGCCGCCCGCCTCTCCTGGTACTTCGACAGTATCTTCTGCCGCTTCTCCTCGGCATCTTTCGCGATTTTTTCAGCCTCCTTCTTCGCGTCCTCTATGGCCTTAGCCCTATACTCAGCCACCGCGTTGTTGACGATCTCCTCAACGCTTTTAACCACTTGCTCCGAGTACTTTCTTGATATCTGCTCCACTCCTGCTAAAACCTGCGCCTTGACCTCGTCAACGCTTTTCACAACTTTATCGACCTCTTCAAGTCGCTTCAGAATCTCGTCTATCTTAAGCATATAAAGACCAAAGAAGGGATCTTATAAAGTTGATGAGTGGTTCGTCCCCTTCAGCCACTTCTCTATGGCGTCTGCAAGCTCGGCGTAGCGCCTGAAGCCCTCCAGATGTCCCTCATAGCACTCTATCTTTATCCTGCCGTCTTTTATGCGGTATACCCCCGGCTCTCTCCCCGTAAGGGCCTTAATCAGCGCCGAGAACCTCTCCGCGTCCGCCTCTCTGCCGCCAGGGACGTCGGCCCTCGCCATGGCGAAGCCTACGGCCGCGTTTCTTCTGCCGTATCTGCCGAAGGTAATCTCGTAGTCGCTCTTTACGCCGCCGACCTCCGCCGTTATCTTAATCCTCAACAACTTCCTGCCGCCTCTGCCCACATCGAACTCAGCACTCCAGTCTATCACCTTCACCACGTGCTCTCTGCCACCCACCTCAACCCTCTTTTCAAAGCCCTTCAGCGTTAGGGAGCCTCTCGACATCCCCTCCTCTATGATCTCTTTGACTTTTTCGTAAACCTCTTTGCCAGCCTCCCAAGCCCTCTGGAGTATGTACTCTATAAACTCCGCCGCCAGCTTCCTCTGGTCTTCAGAGCCGTATACGGAAAGCCATGCGGCGTACGCCAAGCCCTCCCTGAGGATCCTCACGTAGCCCCTCTTGCCGCCCTCCGGTATCTTCATCGAGAAGTGGACGCCCTCTACGAGACCCATCTCCCTAAACCGTTGCGCCTCTTGCTTTATGCTGTTGGGGTTTGTGGAACCGAATCTGACCACCAGTGCGCCGCTACCGGACAGCCTCATTTCGTACTTCGGCCATCCCTCCTTCGGCACGCGGCCTCTCCTCAGCTCCTCCAGCCAGCCCTCAGCCTTGCCAGCATCCACCCAGCCTCTTGCGATGGCCTCCCTAACGACCTTTGCGAGGACGTTTCTGAGCTCCTCGCGCCCAGCCGCAAGCATGTCGGTAGCGGCTTTGATGTACCAGACGTCTCTGCCACCCACCTTCTTCACCTCCGCGCCGACGCCCGCAAGCTTGAGGAGACGCGCCGCGAGTTCGACGCGGCTCCGGTCCGTTGATTGGAATTCGAGCTCGATCTTGTCGCTCAGATATACGTTGTATTTGACGTCGATGCCAGCCTCCGAGAGGGTCAAGTCGGCGGCGACGCGGCCTTTCTCAGTCAGCCACATGTCGCCAAGCCGCACCTCCACCCGCGCCGCTTCCATGAACTCCTCGAACTTGTCGCTTAAATACCCTCCGCCGGCGGAGGGCGCAGAGACGGCGAGGAGGTGCATAAACCTCACCGCATCTTCGCCGTAGGCGGCTATGTAGTAATATCTGTCCCTGTTCACATATACCCGCGCGTTGAACTTCAGCTCGTCTGGCAGTAGTTGGTTGAGCAGGTGCAGTGTGGCTAAACGCAGTAGCGCGGCCCCACCGCCCAGCTCCCCACCGACGGTTAGCATGACCATATCCAACCCCACCGTGCCGTCTCCCGCAACTGCCGTGGCGTATATCTCACCGAAGATGAACAGCGCCTTCTCTCTGCTGAACTCGCCTCTAAGCGCCTTGTCCAGCATGACCAGCTCAAGAGCAGGCTCCACAAACTTCCTCACCACTGCATCCCTCGCGCAATCCCTAACGAGGCAGTTCATATCGCTGAGGACGAAGTCGACGACACCCCAGACCTCCTCCCTAGAGACTCCAGCCAGCCCTCCCGCCAGCTTGTCAATGCGCTCCTTCGCTCTTTCCTCACGTCTCTCGGCGTAGAGGATAATCAGCTCGGCCAGCCTCTCGGCGTGATTGCCGGTTATCCTCCCGCCGCTCAGCGCCTCCACCGCCTTCGCCAGCCTCACGGCCCTCTCCGCGCGCCATTCGTCGTCGTCCATGCCCCTCCTCACCTCCGCCAGCCTCTCGGCGCCCTCTTTCTTCTGCTTGTCATTCTTAACCTTCCTTGCCTCGGCGAAGTGGGCTAGGAGCGCCAGCTCGCCCAACATCCTCCTCACCCACCACTCCCTCTCTGCGTCGCCCATCCTCTCGGGGCCTATCCAGAGCTTGATCTCGTCGACCAGCTTCCCAACCTTCTCCATGACCCAGGTCCAGTCTATTGCATCTACCAGCTCCCGCCAGCTCTCTACGCGCCGGCCCAGCAGAGACTCCAGCCATCTGCTCTCCCTCAAGATCTGGCCCTCCCTCTCGCGGGGCCAGCGCGCCGTGATGAGAAACTTGATGCCCTCCTTCGTGACGCTAGCACTACCGCGGAACGACTTCGGCCCGCCGAGGAGACTGACATACCACCTCAACTGCCAAGAATGAACTGTGGTGCCTACTATCTGCCTTCCGGAGGTTGTCACGTCTGTGGCACGCCACGCCACGTACTGCGGCGCCTTGTCCATCCCCGAGAGGTCCGGCGCCATTCTCATCGCCTCCTCCACACGACGCCTCAGCTCCTCCTCGCTGACCTTGAAGTAAGCCACCTCCCCTATCCACAGCTCGCCGACGGGAGCCTCGATACCGCCGAAGGTCCTAAACATCTGGAATCCCTTTCTGCCGCCCTTCTCGACGAGTCTAAACTTGAGATCCGCCTCGCCGTATCCAATCAAAAACCGCAGAAGCACAGAAGCGGCCCTATCCTCCCAGTCTACCGCCCCCTTAGGCGAGCGGGACGGGTCGACGGTCTCACCGCGTGCGTTGGCGACCCTATCGGCCTTCTCGTAGGCGCTCCTCGGCGTCAACAACACAACATCCGCCAAAGCCCCCTCCGCCATAAGCAACATTGCAGTGTGTCCGTATATCCCGTCCTTCGCAACTGAGAGCAAGGCGGCGTAGGCTTTAGTCCCCATATTGGCGTTTGAATACCTGCTCAACTCGACGCGCCTAGCCTCCGCCAGCTCATCCGCCAAGCCGAAGTCCACCTCTAGGTGGGGTCTGAGCTTTTCGTATAACTCGCGGCTGTGCGACTTGTACAACGTCAACACTTTGTTCAGCTCTCTCCTCACCTGCTCCGCCGCCTCCTCCAGCCTCCTCTGCGCCTCGCGGAGTCTCTTGATATCGCCAGCCGACACGGTGAACTCGTGCCTTTCGACCAGACCCCTCGCCCACTTGTACAGCTCAGCCCACTCCCTATACGCCTCGGCGTTTTTCACAAGCGTCTTGTAGAGCACAAGCGCCGCGACCACAGCGGCGTCTCTCTCCACCTCGTCTTTGACATCCTTCAGCGCCCTCCTCAACTCCGCCAGGGGCTTGGGCAGATTCGGCGACTTCGCCAGCTTCAGAAACGGCCTCTCTTTATTCAGAGGGGCGTTGATGATCTCGTTAATGACGTTTTCGTCCTTCCACCTCTCGTACCACTCAGCCAATGACCTAAACCTCTCCGCCGCCTTTCCGCCAGTCTTCGTCCGCCCGGCGAGAAATGGCGTCAGAGACGCCGCATACGCCAACTTCTCCAGCTCCACAAGACCCCACAAGTTCAACGCGGCGGCCAGCGCGACCACTCCAGCGGCGACGGCTGCCATCAAGAAGTGATATGCTTTGTGCTCGTCGGCCCAAGCCAACACCCGCGTGACAGCCTCCACAAACAGCTCAACAAGGCGCTGAGCCGCCACCTTAACCCGCTCGAATACTTCTCTAGCCGCCTCGTAGAGGGCCTTGGCGACCCTCTGGACGTATTGAACAGCCTCTCTGAAGTGCCCAACCTCCGCCAGCGCCACGGCGGAGGAAACAACGGCTTTTGAATACAGCCCGTGATACACCGAATACAGAGCCGCAGAGGGTCCGGCCGCGGTTGCTTCTCTGCGTCTACGCCACACCCCATGCGCCAGTTTAAAAACAACTATACGCAAGGAAATCCTTGCTGTAGACATTCGGCGTAGAGTGGGTTAGGAAGTGGCTGGACCTTAGGGAGAGGCTGGTGGAGATTGCCAGCGTATTGAGGAAATACCCGTGGATGGTTGATGCGATAAGGCAGAGGCCTATGAGCATCCTCCACCCCTACATGGTGGAGGTTTACGTTGCTAGGGACGGGTCTGAGGTATGTATCTCGCTGAACCCACCAAACGCTTTCTGCGCCCAAAACGGAGCCGTGAGGGAGGTCAGATTAGAGCTGGCGTTCAGCAGATACGAGACATATGAGAACAAGTTGAGAGAGGTGTACCACCCCAAGGGCCTGCTGGCCTACACCACGGCAGTAAGGGAATACGTAAGGCTAATCTAACTGTTTTTTCCTCCCTTATTTATTTGCATTGAAAATTGGCGTTTTAAACTGAGTATTATTTTGACTCCACAGAGGCGGGCAAAGGTGATGAGACCAGGACTGTCGAGACATGTGACGAGATTTCTCGCATCTGACCCTCTGGAAACGTATTAATAGGCCCCCACTTAAGACCGTGGTTCTCACGTTGATAGCCTTTGTACTGACAGCGCTTATTCTCGCAGTGAGCCCATTTGCGACGCCGCTTTATGCCACTGCCCCCGTTGAGGTGAGGCAGTTTGAAATAGTGGCAGGCAACTTCGCCGAGAGGTTTCTACAGATACCTCAGCCGCTTGCAACCGCGGCCGTCCTGACGTTGCTGGCGGCTGCGGTATATCTCGAGTTCTTCGCGAAGATGCAGGCGGGGAAGTTGCCTAAGATAATTGCCGTCCTCGCGTTGCTTTATGGGGTCCCTCTGCCGTATGTATACGTGGTTGAGGGAGGCAACGTGGTGGTTGTGCTTAGCAACTTCGCGAAATTTGTC
>WYEB01000155.1_pt1 | contig 27496 bp, 28 predicted proteins | sample 6343061 | NCBI WGS metagenome assembly WYEB01 (sample SAMN13812332, study PRJNA600296) | hot springs metagenome | biome: ENVO:00000051; feature: ENVO:00002007; isolation source: sediment sample from Evening Primrose shelf | place: USA: Yellowstone National Park, Evening Primrose Hot Spring ... | reverse complement strand
TAACAATAAGCACCTCGTAATCAGGAACGACCTTTAACAACTCATCCCTACCAATGCCAGGCCTATAATCAACCTCAACACCCCTATCCCTAAGCGTCCTCACTATGTACTCATCCACCTGGTCTGTAACCAAAACCCTAACCATCCACGCCCTAAATAGGCTATTGTTTTTTAAGCATTTATTTATTATAAGCAATATACTCCAAACCACGCCCTAACCCATGGTTTCCAGAAAGCTCTGAAAATCTACCTTTACAACGCATCAATAATCACTGCTCGAATCAAAAACAAACCATCACCACACCTGCAACAACAGCATATGGGAACGGCGTAACCATAGCCTCTAAAGATACTTCAATGAGTAACTAACAGCAGAGACTGCCACCTCAATACGGAGGTCCTTAAGGAACCTACGTATATTCATAGGCACATTTACTAACTTACAATTCTACAAAGACTTATGAGTGAATAGGCACACCTTGAGTTTATAAAGCAGTGCTAAAACTATAACGCGGTGCCACACCTTGGGCGAAAATATATACCTGCCCAAGAGACTTGTCGATGCGCTGGAGGCGGGTGGTCTGGATATAATTGACGTGATAATAAACGCGCTCAGTGATAAGCTCGATCCTCATGAAACCGCTGAGGCTAGAATCGAGCTTGCCGAGAGATACCTCGCGGAGGCTAAGGAATACATTAGTAAGGGTGATGCTGTATAGGCTTTCGAGAAACTATACAAGGCCACTAAGGAGAGCATAAAGGCACTCGCGGAGGTGCATAAGTTACCTGAGACCAACGAGGCTAGGAGGAGCGGGCGATGGTTCACGTGGCTGCTAGGGGGTGCTTCCGTAAGCATTGCCGAAAAACTCGGTAAGCCTGAGGTCGCTGAAGCGTGGGCATTGGCTTACGATGCCCATGTATGGGGCTTTCACGAGACGAAGTACTCAATCGATAAGGTTGCCTGGAGGTTTAAGTATGTCGAGGCATTACTCGAAATCGCCAAGAATGTCATTAAGGGCTCGCAAAGTGTTTAATCGATCAATTTCGTATTATGCATTATGAATATGGGAATTATTTTAAACAGCGTTATCGTCATGGTTTCACGACATCAACTCCGGAGGGTTAATCTGATAGACAGCTAATGCATTCTGAACCAAGGCTAGGACTAATGTTGGTTAGCCACTTCTGGTAGTTTCTCCATGATTTATCTCGGCACGCGTTGTGTATCAAGTACCTATTGTGGTTGTTCCTTGCCGGTATTGCTTGTATTGTTGGCGTTGTCACTTTGTACCTAATCCACAGCGACCTCTTCTATCTCGAGTAATCCATCCGTAGAGTACTATGGTTACATAGACGTTAACCAACATTGACGTTGATGCTCTCCAGAACGCACTGATTGTTTTTAAGTGGTGGCGATGCCTACGTGAATGAGGTAGCGAAAACCCTAAACCTAACTAGTGAGGACGTTAGGTGGTTATCAACAGCCTTACCACCACACATGGCCGGCTCAATAACAAAGGTGCTACGCGCCCAATAAAGAGACAGACCGCAATCGAGTTTGAGCCCGCGGTGAAGGGTCTAGCCCAACGCAACCAAACCTAAGCAAAAACCACGGCCATTGAACATTTGATGCGTACTTATACATAGCAGTGTTCAAAAACGAGGTGATGAGAAACTATATCGAGTTCCCGCTTGGGAATCACTACATTCAATTAACAAACACCCTACAATTTGATGCTTCTTCTGGAGCTGGTTACGTTGATAATATACTTGCCATGGTCGTTCCTAGCCATCCCGAGAACTGAAGTACTGCTGGAGTACCTGCAACATCTAACAAGGCGTGTCTGTTTCGGTGATTACTACATTGTGGAGGTAACCATGACACCTGTATTGGATGACTATATTGAGAAAAGGAATACTGTGATTTTGGAGCAGTTGCTTAAAACCCGCATCAGCTATGTTGGTTTGGAGTCACTTTGATCATTAACTACCCTCGGTTAGTTCACCACGCCTGATGTAGCACCTCAAATCTTGATCACCCCCTTTCCCACTTGCGGCATCTCCACCTGCAGTACACTACAACTACGATCACCATAGCTGTAATCAATGAGACTATGATCACAGCCCATGCCCAGTAGTTTGGCTCAAGCGTTACCAAGCCATAACCGATTAAATTACTGTAATCGTCAAACAGCATTACCTTGAGTGTGATTGGTGTTAGGGCCCAGAAGCCACGAGTATCATAAACATATAATACAACCGACACGAAGCGGGGGCTGTCTGTGTTGTAGCCAGCCACCCAACCATAGAATAAGGCAGAGGCGCCTCTGGTGTATATACCCCCGATTATTCTGGCTAGGTAACCACCACTTGCTGTACCATTCAGTTGAAGCGGTGATGGGTGGATTGTCACCAACCCCCGTGTGCCGTAGGGCACGGATACACTGAACAACTCCCTAAATACTACGCTAGGCCCGGTCACGTTAGCGTAAATAATCACGTACGAACTTATTGGTGCAGCATCGCTAGGGGGTATCGTGTATGGATTCAGAAGCAGGTACAGGCCGGGCCTTGTTGGGTACGTTACAATCAACGGCATGGAGTTATAGACAATTGGTGACATGTACATTGGGTATTTAATTGGTTCATAACCAGGCGGGAGTTTGAAGAAGCCACTGCTTTCGCATGAGTGGGATAGTGTGATGGATGGGTTGAAAAAGCAGTTGGTTAGTGGTGTCGTGAGTGGCAGATTATAAGCCACGATCGAGCCTGCCTGTGCCGTGACGTTAAACACGTACGTTACTGGTGGCTGTGGGTATGTCATTGATGTGCCGTTGTACGGGTTGAACACAAGCATGTAATTAACACCATTAATATTTATCGTTACGTTGATGGGTGTGTAGGCGATGGAGTTGGTGCATGTGGTATACCATACCTCGGCGAGAATGGTATCACTTACAAACATTGGTGTGGTTACGGAAAAGACGAGTTGGTCTTTGCAGATTGTTGATGACTCGATGATTGTTGTATACATGATAGCATACTTCGTGCCAGGTAAAGCCACTAGGTAAGCAGTTTCTGGTGGGATATCAGGTGCCCAGTACACGGTCACTGGGTAGAAGAGGAGTGTGGTTGCCGCGTCCGACAGTGTGGCATTGATTAGGTAGGTCTCGTATGACGAGTAAGCACCAAGTGGTCGAACACCAGTACTAGTAATATTCACGCTGACTATTGATGGTTTATTCCCTGGCTGATTCGACAAGGCCTGCAGGAAGGCTAGGAAAGCCAGCTGGTGATCGTTCAGCGGTATGTGGAACCAGATGTCGGTGTTGATTGACAGGAACATCGATTCAGTGTAGTTAACGAAAAACACGTTAGCCCCATATGCTCCAACCTCACTAGCGAAGACCGTGGTCGCCATGCCTGCCATGACAAACAACCAGATTAGTAGGTAGGGACGAAACATTGAGGATTATAGGAAAATTAAGATTTAAGCCTTAACTCAAAGAGAATAACAAACACGTGGATTGAATCTATGAAAAACCATTTTGCCAAGCCTAAAAAGATGGTCCAATCAAGTCTCCAGTCAACACCGAGGAATGTCACGTAGAGCCAAAGAAACGCCAGTACTAATACCAACCTCACCAGCGTGAATGCGTTGGCGATTGGGCCTGGCACTCGACCTCAGGCGGTGCCTGACCTCATGTTTATTACAACAATAATACTTAAGCGCCCCAACCCACTGAGGGGAGCTTGGTCTAATCATTGGCGTGAGTTCAATAAGGATTAGCAATTAGCCTATTTTTAGGAATCATGAATAATATCATTGTTCCCTTAGTTTTGATAGCTCTGTTATTTCGTTTTTGTACTTAATTAGTGCGTCCCGTATCTCCCTGACCCTGCTTGCCGTGTATATCCTGAACCTTCCCTGTAATTCATGAAATGAGCCCTTTAGGTGCGATTTTTGAGAGGCTACCTTCGGCAAAGGGAAACTAGGATGAAACACTAGGCGATTAGTAGCGACAACTCCCACAGCGTGGGGTGATTCACGTCAAGCAGTCAAGAAGGAGACGGTTGGAATGCAACCCACCACCTCTGGAGAGATGGTTTCTTAATGCCTTCGAAGATGGTACCCTATTGATTTTTGTATTACGCATTAAGCGCATAGAAATCGTTTTAAATTACAGTACTCTCGTAGATCTTACGATTCCTGCTATTGCCTATGTTAGGGTTTCCACGGAGTTGCAGGACCCCATGAACCAGGTTGATTACTTGAGGCGTTGGGGTGGGTCTAGGGGTTTTGATATCCTGAAGTTCTATGTTGATGAGGCTGTTAGTGGTGCCTCGCCTGTCCTTGAGAGGCCTGCGTTTAGGGAGTTGGTTAGGGATGTTGAGGGTGGTGTTTTTAATCCTAGACCCATGGTTTTGCTTGTTTATGAGACCTCTAGGTTGGTTAGGAATTTTCAGGAGTTGTTTAGGCTCCTTGATATTGTTGAGAATAAGCTTGGGCTCTTAATAGTGAGTACGAGCGAGAAGGAGTCTGTTTTGCAGAATCTAGATGGTACGTATAGGCAGTTCCTGAGGACCGTGCTTGCCTTCGTGGCTTCCATGGAGAGGGAGTTCATTAGGCAGAGGACTAGGGTTGCCATGGAGAGGCTTAGGAGGGAGGGTAGGCTTGGCTCTAAGGTTGATTCATTACCCGCCGATATGATTAATGAAATTGTTAAGTTGTATAGTGAGGGTTTGAGCCAGAGGGCTGTGGCTGAGAGGCTTGGTGTTAGTTTGTACGTGGTTAGGAGGGTGCTTGGCAAGTACGGCTTTAGGGGTGCCTATACGTGCCCCAGGTGTCTGCATAGGTTGAGGGTTGTGGATAGATCCTTGGTTCAGGTTGATGGTAGGTACGCCATTAAGCAGGTACTGCATTGCCCAAATTGTGGATATGATGAAGTTAGGATTGATTGAGTTCACAACTCACCCTTTATGTACTCCCTGAACTTCCCAAGGGCGTTGAGTACCCTAGCCACTGTCAACTCATCACCCCACTCGATGTGATAAACCCTCCATTTATCCAATTCCAACCTATCCCCCTGCCCGAAGTAGCCATGCCACCACTGTAGTGATTCCTCAATAATCTTTGCCAACTGGTTCTTATCGTCCTCCTCCGGGTGTACGTCATCTAAGTCCAGGATTATTATGGCGAACCTCCTCATAATCAACCAAGCTATTGTGCGGTTACCCATTTATTAACATGTCCTCGTAATGCAGTACGCGAAAGCATTTTAATTCTGCATGCATGCCCTGTATTGATGAGTTATACTGCGTGGATAATATCGATAGGTAACGAATTGTTGATAGGCAAAACCGTGAACACGAACGCCGCATGGCTCGCTAGGAAATTAACGCTCCTCGGTTATGACGTGAGGAGGATCATCACAATACCGGACAGCGAGGAGGATGAGGTCGAGGTCTTCAGGGACGCTATAAGGAGGGGCATTAGGGTCGTTGTATCAACAGGAGGCTTGGGACCCACATTTGACGATAAAACCAGCGAATACCTAGCTGAGGCCTTGAATAGGAGGTATGTGCTTAACGATGATGCCCTGAGGATGGTTGTGGAGACATTCAAGTCCAAGGGACTCGAGTTGACCGAGCCTAGGCTTAAGCAGGCGAAGATGCCTGAGGGGGCTAAGCCACTGCCTAACCCTGTCGGTACGGCACCGGGCATATGGGTTGAGGAGGGCAACACAATAATCATTGCGCTACCCGGCGTCCCGGCAGAGATGATGGGTATATTCGAGAATTGCGTAGAGCCAAAACTACGTGAGATAGGCCCTAAGCTTCACTTTGTTGAGAGGTCCATAACGGTTAAGGGAGTGCCTGAGGCTGATCTGGCTCCGATAATAGAGAGGGGTATGAAGATGAGCAATAGGGTCTACATAAAAAGTCATCCTAAGGGTCACGAGATTAGAGCGCCGTTGGTTGAGATTCACGTATACGTTAGCTCTGAGGATGTGAAATCTGCTGAGGACGAGGTCAATAGGATAATTAATTACTTAATGAGTTCCGTAAGGGAGAAGGGTGGTGAGGTTTTAAGTGCGTAAGCTATTCTTCAATACTTGACTTAATTACAGGTACTTAATTATTGAGTATTTCAGGCAATCCCCAGAGCTAACCTTGTGTGGGTGCCCTAGCACTAATATCTTCTCAGAATCATCGTACGAAAACACCAAGTCTGGCTGTGAACCGCACAGTAAACCTAATCCCATCAACTCTGGTACCTGGTTTGGCACAACACTGGCAAAGACCTTCTGTATGTAATCCCTCATTGTGCTTGACATGTTTAGGTCGAATAATGTGCTTAGCATGACTTCGTTACCCGTCAACGTGATGTCCCCCGGCTCGAAACCGTAGGTACTCACGAAATCGTCACGCATGTTGCCGAACTTGCCTCTAACGTTGTTTATCACGTCCATGGATGCCTTGAATATATCGGCTGGGTTAACATTGACCTCTGTGGAAACCTCGCTGGAGAATCTAATACTTGCCTTTTTGGCGCAGATTACCTGCCCCATATCCTTATCCTCAACAGTCTCAACGCCATTGTATACGGAGAGCATCGAGCCACTTGCTCTGACGCCAGTTGGTGAGCTTGGGGTTGATTGCATGTAGCACTCAATGCCACCCATTAGGTATGTTGGGTAAAAGTCCTCATTAATATTGAAGAAACCCTTGAAGGCGTTAACTAAGTAATTACCTGGGTTGTAGTTGGGTTCCGTGATTGATGATTGAATTAGAAAAACCCTCTTATCGCCCTCAACTGTGCCGAGACTAACCTGTTGCGTCTCAAAGCCTGAAACGCCCCTGTAAATATCGACGTATTTTGAGAAGCTGCTTCTGATTTCATCAGCCATATAACGGGCGGAGCCCGACAGTGCATTCATTATCTCCCTTATTATTTGCTCCTCATTACCAACCTGTTCCACCTAATCGCCGATGTTCAACATGGTGAGCTGTTTAATAAATGTTTCTAAAGAGATCTCAAGGGAATATAAATCGACGGGTTAACCGAACCAAAAGTTAATTTAGGATCGAATTAATCAGTAAATGATTTGTGGATGGAGGGCAAAATATCGTTGATTGAGGGGTATAGGGAGGCTTACATCAAGGTTCGGATTATCGAGAGCCTCCAGGGGCTTCAGTTAGCTGTAAGACTGCTTAAGGAGGGTTTCAGTAGGAATGCGGCAAGTAAAGTATTCATGGCTTGGAAAGCAATGATCAGCGCGCTCGTGGCAGCGAATCTCGAAAAAATGCCTAGGGATGATAAGGAGAGGGAGTGGTACATGAAGGCGGACTTCCTCGCGCCAAACACAGGGTTAAAGGGAATATCGCAGAGACTCAAGGAGCTTGGTTATAAAGTGCTTGATTTAACGTCGACGGCACTCACCCTCCATAGGTACTCATACAACGGCCTATACAAGGGCGCCAGTGACTATGCCACGAAGGAGGAGGCTATTAGGGATATTCAACACGTCGCTTCCTACTTCTGGATATCCTCCACTCATCCTCCGCACTCATACACTCTACGCCGTATTCGCGGCACAGGGTCAGTACGTCCTTAAGGACTGCGCTCCACCAAGACCTGGACGGTGTATTAACGGGGCCGAGCCTATTACCCATTACCTTGATCACCAACGGTCTCGGTCTAAGCCTATCGATTATCAATTGGGAGCCTGTGTTTCTCGCGAGCCTTATTATTGGTTCGTAATCCTCCCTCTTATCGTTTATGCCGGGTATTATCGGGCCTAGAAATACCCAGGTCTCTATGCCCAGGCTGTTGATACGCCTTAACGCGGATGCCCTAGCCATTGGGTGAGCCGCCATGGGCTCAATCAACCTATAGGTGTCCCTCATCGTAGTTATCGTGAAGCCAACATCAACATCGCTAGAGCACCGACTCAGTAAGTCAATATCCCTAATAATTAATGCGGACTTTGTCTGTATGCTTACGTGGAAGCCCGCGTTGCATAGTATCTCGATTGAGCGCCTCGATAATTTGTATATGGATTCAACGGGTTGGTATGGATCGGTTATTGTTGATAAGCCAACAACGCCAGGCTTGAACCTCCTAACCTCCCTACTCAACACCTGCAAAAGGTTGGCCTTGACGTAAACAACCTCGCCCCACCTCCTGCCAGGCTCTCCTCTCGTGAACTCCATCGCATAGCAATAGGCGCAACCATGCTGGCAACCTAGGTATGGATTTAGGGCATAGTCATACTCGGGCAGGCCTGACTTGGAGAGGGCGTTTTTGACCCTGATTTCCCTAATTATTGTGTTGCCTATGACGGTTTGAGTAACCATTGGTTTATAATCACCTCATTAGCCAATTCATGAGGTTTGATTGCTTGGTTAGTTGGCGTATGACGTAGGATCTGGAGATCCAGGTCTTGATTGGTATTTTGAGGAACCTCGACACGTAGGTCAAAGCCTCACCTAGATCATTGAATTTCTCGTAAGGGCCATTAAGCATAGCCCTAACATTCTCCCTAACCCACCAAACGCCGATCGGCAGGTTAAAGCCTGGATAAATCTCACGCCAGAGTATCGCCGCAGCTTGCCTACGCATACTTCGCAAGACCTCTAGGACTGCGATCTTAGCTGCGTAATAGCAACCGCCTATTGATGGGTATTCATCACGACCCCAGTAACCCTCGTAATCAAGCTCGATGACTACATCACCACCCCACAGGTTCCAGGTTGAGCCCGGCCACCATGCCTCTGCCCATTCATAGAGCCAGGTGTGCGGTGCTAGAATTGCTATGAACGTGTTATCCCTAATGTTCCTGACGTACACCCTGTACTCATTAATTAATGGGTAATCACGCACCTCATCGAGTAGTTTATTTGAGACTTGGGCATCCACAGCGGTGATAGCCCACCTAGTGGGCACAAGTCTTCTCCTGATGCCCAAGCCAAGGGCTCCAACACTCAGTAGCCTGGATATCACGTGAACGTCAACGCCGGATTCATACAACCTCGTCATCGCCTCGGTGGCGTTTAGGTCTGTGTCGCCGTAAACTTTTTCCACAACTCTTGGTGGGGGTGGTAGTGTTGATAGTTTTAGGCTCTTGAGTGGTGATGATGGTCCGAAAGGTGGTGAGTGCTCATCAAGTATATACCTACCACTAACCGGCTTCTCAAACGCCATTTCTGACTCGACAGGGCCTTCTGACAATGCCATAACCTGTATGTCATGAAGAATCCTAGGTGGGTTTTTGGCATCATTAACTTTAACGTTGACTGAACCCCTAATTAGTGATAACCTACTCGATACAAAGTCCTCAAGCTTCATGTTGATCCAGGACTTCGGATCCTCCAAATCTCTCGTGTCTCCATGTATTGGTGGTGTTGCTGGGTATATATTGACCCTTGGGTAGCCTATACGCCCAATGAACACGCTTGGCGGTGATGAGCCATCAACATCACTACGACCACCAACACGCCTCAGCACATACCTAGCCCTTAACTCCGTGAGTACAGGGCAGTAGCTAAGTCCGCATAGGTTGTACTCCCCTCGGCATCTAACACAGAGTGCTGGGTTTATTTTCACTACTAAGTAGGGATTGCTTAGGAAATATATAGGCATTTCGAGTAAAGCACTGCTGAAATCACTCGGGTGGTATTTCCCTGAACAACTGGTTTATGTCAATGTTTTCCCTCCTTAACCTATAATATCTAACTGCATGATAAGTAATTAAACCAGCAATGAATAGGGTCGCAAAGAACCCAATTATGTATGCATTTATCTCTGGCATGAATAGGTAAGCCAGGGGGTTCGCAGCCTCTTGATACGCTATCCATGCGAATAGGACTGTTGTGTAAGTGCCTAGGGCGGCGGTAAGTATTGATCTACTCCTTAGACCAACTATTATTGCCGTTATCGTGATTACCATGAAGTACATTATTATCGTAACTAACGTACTCACATCCATTGTGGCTGTGAGGAGGGGCATAACGCTTAGGTTGTATAGATACATTATCACTATCGTTACTACCAAATCTAGAGCGTGTGCCGCAATTGGTGTGTGGGTTTTTGGGTTTACGTATGCTAGGGCTGACGGTAATATCCTATCGAAGGAGAGGGCCAGTATGTACCTGGCTATCTGTATTATCAATACGGAAACCACGTTTACATACCACACAAAGGAGCCCAGGGCTATCAACCACTGAACCACCGGGTTTCTAATCGCGAGGATTAGTAGGGCCTGTGGATATGGCGGAGGTAGTGTGCTTGGGTATGTAACTGATGGGGCTAATCCGTAGTATATTGCGAAGAGTCCATTTATGTAGTTAATATTGATTGCGGAAAGAATGAGCCACACACTAATTACCAGGAAGACCGCACTTACTGCATATGCCCCATATATGGCAATGGGCATTGCCTTACCCCTCTTCATCTCCCCACCAATTGATAGTACGAAATTTATGAATGGAAACACATAGGCTAGGTACGGTATTAGATATACAGTGTCCATACTAGCTCCATAACTAGGCAGAGAATGAGCGACCTTCACAGCTTGCATAAGTACGTTTGGGGCAACCTTATTTATTGCGATGATAATCTGTGGCGCTAGCACGTAGGTCAATGCCACGGTTAATGCAAACACCACCAGGCCAAACATGGACAGGGCGGATGCCAAGTATTTACCTGCCCTCACCGATAACGCATTTATGATTATAAGTACCGTGAATATCACAGAGCTAATTATGAATACTATCACAGGGTTGCTCATTAAGGTACTGCCAATAACCGTAAGCGCCCTATCATGGTTTGACAACCCAATTGCGTAAAGTGATGGGGCTAGTCCCGCGGTTATCCCTAGGCTTGTCAATACTGCGTTAAAGAACATTTGATCTATTGTGAACATGAACATTGACGCGAAGCCTATTGAGGGGTTTAGGTTCCTCGTTATGAAGATGTAATCGCTCGCTGTTCTGTAGTAGGTAATGCCAACCCTATTCAACAACACAGTGAGTGGTAGGAATAAGACCGCGGAGATCATCACGGCGATCATCGGGTTTCCCCTTGGGAAGTTGAAAGTGCTGGATAGCAGGAGTATGAAGCCTGTTGGGAAGGCTATGAAGGCTATGTTCATGAGTAGCGCTGTTAATGGTCCAATCTCCCTAACAAGACCGGTTGACTCTCTGAGGAAAATACCTGGCCTATTCACGGGTTTGGCAGGGTCGCATCACTTTTTAACCCTTCCCCCGCCCAATAATTCGTTAACTACCATCAATAATTCACCGTGCTCCCTCTCATCATCGGCGATCCCCTTGAGTAGTTTCACGATGAGCTTTGACGTGGCGCGGCGTTTAGTATCAACCCTGGTGCTGGTTATTGGTAGGTAACTCCTGAGTAGGAAGCTATATACCTTAGTGGCATTTGACTCAAAGTCCTCAAGCTCATTTAGTTTCTCAACCAAGAAGGCACCAACCTCCTCACCACCAACCTTCACCCTGGAGTTCACGAAGTCCATGATCTCATGAACATGATTAAGAGCCTCCTCTATATTATTTTGTATGGAGATTAGGTACTCAGTATCCGTAATACGCCTTGGTGGACACTCCCTAATGAGTGGCTCAATAAGTGCCAATATATAACTGTGCGTTGCGGATTCAATACCTATTTTCCTCATTATTGAACTGATTATTGCATCATGAACACCCTCAGCAGTAACACTATATAGCACAGCCAAATCCCTCTCAAGCCTTTTCATCAAGTCCAGTGTCCTAAATAACGTGATCTCATTCTCACCCATCACATTCAAGTATCTCAGTAAAAACTGATATTTTAAATTAATTTAGTTAGAATGAATTCAGAATGCATAAACATATTCGATGAGCACATCCCCTAGGGCTATCCCTGGGAGTTGGGTGTGGGGCTGTGGTTAGAGTTATTAGTGAGTGTGACGAGGTTATTGTTAGGACTAGGTTGAGTAGGGATGTTAAGGTTGGTCATGCGTTTATGGTGAATTCGCTATCCATTACAAATAATGTGGTTTGTGATGAGTTGGATGAGGAGAGTAGGATACCGCTTTATAAGTCCACTGTCGTTAACATAACGCCAATTTATCCATAAGACCTACCTCACTAAAGTTAAAACAAACAATCAGTGAATCCTTAATTAAACTAGGATTAGGACTGACTGGACAATATGCGTGTGGTGATTATTGGAGGCGGTGCGGCTGGAATGAGCGCCGCATCTAGAATTAGGAGGTTGAAGGGTGATGCTGAAATCATAGTTATCGAGAGGACAAACATTATTAGCCACGCTCCCTGTGGAATACCCTACTTCCTCGCTGGGTTTTTTGATAACTTCGAATTATTCATGCACTATACACCGGATTACTTCAGTAGTGTTAGGAAAATCAATGTTAGGCTTGGCGAAACAGTCGTTGAAGTTGGTGAGGGTTACGTAATAACTAGTAGCCATAATAAGTTCGATTGGGATTACCTAGTGCTGGCTGTTGGTGCCTCACCATCGATACCCAATGTGCCCATTGAGGGTGAGCACGTCGTCACAATACACCACCCAGCCGATGCCATAAGAATTAGAGAGCTACTTAATGCCTCCAGGAGGATTGGTATTGTTGGTACAGGTTATATAGCGCTTGAGGTCGCTGAGGCGGCTAGGTTTAGGGGTAAGGATGTGGTGATGATTGGCAGGTCAGGCTACCCACTACGTAAGTCATTGGATGAGGATATGGGTAAGTACGTAATCGATGAGTTAATCAAGCATGGGATAAACCTAAGATTTAATGAGAGATTACTTGAGATAAATAGGGATGGCGATAGGCAGGTAATAATAACTGACTCGGGTAAGTACGAGGTCGACCTCGTAGTTTTAGCCACGGGAATAAGGCCAAACATAGAGTTAGCTAAACAACTCGGACTTAGGATCGGTGAGACAGGCGCTGTGTGGGTTGATGAACACATGAGAACTAGCCATGAACATGTGTACGCTGCCGGCGACATAGCCGAGACTAGGCACGCCATAACGAATAAACCGTACTGGCATCCATTCGGCACAACGGCTAATAAGATGGGCTATGTAGCTGGTAGCAACATTGCCGGGTTCAGCATGAGGTTTCCAGGCGTTGCTGGTACATCAATGACGAGGTTCATGAACCTATACATAGCAACCACAGGCTTGACGGAGAGGGATGCGAGGAGTTACGGCTTTAAGCCAGTGAGCACGGTAATCAAGTCCAGGATAAGGGCTAGGTACTACCCAGGCGGTGGTGATGTGATCATAAAACTCATAATCGATGAGAACTCACATAGAATACTCGGGGTTCAGGTTATAGGTGATGATGGATCTTACGTACTTGGGAAGGTTAATACAATAGCCGGCTTAATATTGAAGGGCGCTACCGTTGAGGACCTATTCTTCACAGACATGGCTTACCTACCTGCTGTAACCCAGGTTTGGGACCCACTGATCATAGCCGCAAGGCAGTTTCTCAAATCATGACGTAATTCCCCTAAATTGTATACAATTTTATGCTTTTATATTAATTAATATAGAATTTTATATTAATCCATGCTGTTATTTTGAATGCGCAATCATATGGCTATAGCTTTTTGACACAAAGCCACACCGTATTTAAATTATCGTTTTAATTCACCATACTTGATGACAGACCAAATACTGGGTGCACCGGATGTACTTAGGGTAATAACAGCCACTGGTGTACTGGCGCACCTGGCTTTGGCATCAAGCTTTCTGGGCACAATATTGATTGCTGTTGTCGCCGAGTACCTATACATGAGGTCGCATAATCAGTTCTGGCTGAATACTGCTAGGACATTCTCTGTGGTTGCCACGATATTCTTCGGTGTAGGTGCAGCCTTCGGTACGCTTGTTGAGTTCGGTCTCGTCACAATATGGAGTAACTTTATTTCGGTAATTGGCGAGGCCATAGTCCTACCGTTTTTCCTGGAATTATTTGCGTTCCTGATGGAGGTCATAATACTACCGTTATACGTGTTCACCTGGGGTAAGATAAAGAACCAGGCACTGCACTGGGTGATAGGAATTGCAGCAGCCTTCGGTGGCTATTGGAGCGCCTACAACATACTTGCTGTCATGGCCTCATTAAGCATGAGACCACCTGGTCTGGAGGTCATCAATCTCTATCAAGCCACTGGGCAGAACGTGGTTGGTCTAACGGATTACGTAGTTAAGTGGGCGAATCCTGCCGATGCCTGGAACATGTTCTGGTGGGGCGCCAACGTTTTCATATTCCATGGTATATTGGCAGCCGTAATATTTAGTTGGTCTGTTGTGGCGGCTATTTACCTGTACCTATACGTACGTGATAGGAAGCCCGAGAGGTTTATGATGCTTAAGGTTCTCGTACCAACCATTGCCGTATTAACGGCAATAGAGGGGTTCGTGCTAGGGCACTTCCAGGGTGAATTAGTTACTGATTTAGATCCGCTTAAGTTGGCGGCTCTTGAGGGCATGTTCTGGAGTGGACTTAGGGTTGACCCACTAACGAGTTTCCTTGCCTATGGCACATTCAACCACGCGTTCTGGGGCTACTATAGCTGGCCAGCGTCTGTGAGACCTCCTGACTTCGTATTTGTATTCTATTGGGTGTTCATGGTAATCTTTGGATTCCTACTTGGCGTGTGGACTGGAGCATTATCGCTCTGGTACTTATTTCCAGGCTTCTTCGGTCGTTTTAATTGGGCCAGGTCGCTGGCAAACTTCTTCGAGAGGAGTGGCGCCTACCTAATACCGTTCTTCGCAGCCTTCGCGGCAATAGGAGGTTCGGTATCCGCAGAGAGTGGTAGATACCCATTCATATTGGTTCAAGTTGATCCAAACCCAAGCGGTGGACCACCAATAATTACCGGTGTCCCTGTTGGCTACGGTGGATTGCTGAATCCAACGATATCAATGCCTTTATGGCTTGCTGCCCTAGTGATTATAGTGGAGGTTGCAATGCCGGCGCTGGCTGTATTCATGGTTTACCTATATACAACAAGAAAGCCGAAGATTGAAACTAAGGTGGTTGAGTATTGAGGTGGTGGGTATGGTCTCGGCGACAGACGTGGCCGTAGGCTTAATCGCATGGGCTTTTGCGGTTCACCTGCCGTTAGTTTATACCGTACTTGGTTTAGGCTGGTTGTTGCCGACGCTTGAGTATATTGGTTATAAACGCAATAGGCAGGTCTATGTTGACCTAGCCCACAACATGGCTAGCTACTTAATTGCTGTCTATGCAATAGGTGGCTTGTTCGGTACCATAATAACCGTCTTCCTGGCTGGGTTACTGCCCATATTCACGAACATAGCCGGGGCGTTATTGTGGCCAGTGTGGGGTGTTGCGATTGTGTTTGGAGTCGCCATAGCGCTACCCTTCATAGGCTTTTACTACAGGGGTTTTGGTAGGTTATCGCCTATGAGGCATGTGCTGGTTGGTTATGGTATGGCCATAGCCCTAACCGTAATACCTGCAATGTTTAGGCTCGTCTTTGCCTTCATAAACTATCCGGCCGGTGTTGAGGTGTTTAAGAGTAGTACCTCGATTGTTGGCTTCACCCTAGGTATTAACTGGGGCGAGGTCTTTGATAACCCAACGTACGCGCCCCTGTTCCTGGCCACGTTGTTTGGCGCCATAGCGATGACAGGCATATTGATATCATCGATATTCGGCTGGAGATATTCAGTGGATAGGAGTGACTATAGATTAACTGGTTATAGGGTTGGCAACATGGTTGGTTTAGTATTTGGTGCACTCTATGCCATATTTGCCGGTCTCTACGTGTATGAGGTTTACAACTACTCACCAACGGTTGCCTGGTCAATACTTGGTAAACCACCTGCATATCTACCCTCAGTACTTTACTCGGTCTATGAACCAACAATAAACCTGAGCGGCATATTCTACGCAGACGTGGCGCTAGGATTGATATTACTCGTGTTGATACTGGTCTCCTTCAAGTACGTAAATAGGGCTGTTTCAGCACTAAAGCTGATTCTCGTGCTAGCCCTAATGGACAGTGCCGAGGTCATGAATGGGCTTGCCCACCTACCGTATGCAATAGTTCCTCCACTAAATGCCGTCCCTGTGCTCGTTAAGGCGTATGGTCTACAGTTCACATTGCAGGTTGCTGACACGCTCAAGGTTTCCACATTATTGACACCGCAATTGAACGCCCTGTTGCAACTTGTGGAGGTGCAGCCGGGCTTATTATATGGCTCACTCGTGGTCTTCGCATTCTTTAATGCACTCCTGCTTTACGTAATATACGCAGCCCTATCCTGGAAGTGGTCCCCATTAAAGACCTGATGCCCCTTACGTACCTAGGATCACGTTTAAAACCCTACCCATCATTTCCCTGATCAACCTCCTCATAGTTCCTGATATTAGGATTGACACTGCCGTGTACACCAGGAGGACGGCTATTGAGACCTCAACAACCTGCACCAGCGATATGTAGATACTTGGCATAAGCTTAATGACCCAGTAATGCCGTACCACCAGTAATAGGGCTAGGGAAACAACGAGTGGTGCCAGGTAATCCCTTAATAAATTACTGCCGCCAAAGATAGTTCTAAGGTGACCAAGCCTATTCAATCTAAATAATAACGCGGTTACATTCGCAAGCAGCGAGGATACTAGAGCGCCTAGGATGGCATAGTACGCAAAGCCTAGGTACTTGAATAGGAGTATTAGGGGCACCATTGTTGTTAGGTAGACCACCGTGAAGGCAAGCTCGGCTAAGTGGGCATAAAGCACCAAGCTGCCCAGATAAACCCCGGGCCTTATGCTTTCGCTGATGATATCCTTCCTATCTACGCCCTGCATCACATTACTAATGAATTGATTAACATTCCCCAAAACACCACTAATGACCATGAGCAATACGGGAAGGATAAGTAGGTTGAACTCACCCTCCATGCCGGGTCTAACAAGGTTTAGGTAGATTGTGGGGAATAGGGCTAGGGCTAACATGACGTAGGTGGATATGAAGAGGATGATTAGTAAGTCCCTGTAAACAATGCCAAATCTCTCCCTCTCAAGTAGTTCCCCATACGTTATGCTCACTAGAGTATTGCCGTAAGCAAGGGGCTTACTGAGTATGAATAGTACATACCAAACACCCAGTTGGGCGTAACCGAGAAGGCCTATGAATATGGCATCAAGGGCTCTGAAGGAGTTTATGGCATAACCCATGAGTGGTACCCAGGACGCGTTAATGACCTCCCTGAAGTATCTACGTAGGTTATGAATGTTCAGGTTGAATCTTAAGGTGTAGATGAATGAGTAGAGTGTTGGTATGAAGACTATAACGAACGTTGACCATAGTACAGCATCAACAGACCATTTAAACAGCATAATCACTGGGATTACTACGAACTTCATAATTGACTGTATTATCGATGAAATAACGAACCTACCCCTATCCTTAACCATTAGTACGGAATTCGTAACCGACTGAAGATAGTAGGTGACCTCAGACAACAGAGCCACCACAAGCACTGGAAATGCGTATTGTCCCATCTTAATCCAAACACCTAGGAGGTAGGCTGTGGTGAGTATCATCGTTACCAGGTAAAATATTGAGGATACACCCAACACGGACCTTATATTTACACCACCATCCCTGGCAACGAGCCTTGGATATGCGAAATTGAGGATTGCCGTTGGTAATAGCGAGAAGGCAATGGATGCATTTAAGAGCGATAATAAGCCCAAACCCACAGTGGGTATTTTCCTGGTTATCGCAATATTATACGTGAAACTACTCAAAAGCGTCAATAACGACGAAACCACAGCCATAAGCCTTACATGCCTCATCGAATTCAACAGAGATTGAGAATTCTGCATTTAAAATATTCCTCACATTACCATTGGTTGAGGGATTACCCTGTAATTCAATAATAACCTTATAATGGTGCGGTTGTAGGTCTTGTTAAATGGGTCTTTGGCTGATTTACGGGTCCCTGGGACTCGACCACCTAATACACGGTATATTACCTAGTGGTGATTTTCTATTCTCCACAATATGCAATAATCCCAACAACAGTACGGGGATAAACATAAACCTAAACCCTAGCATCAGCGTTAGGGTGGCGATCCTGTGGAGTAGAATACTAAATCTTAGTGATGACGATTCAAGGCTGCTACTTGATTCATTGCTTAGCTCTAACACGCTCCTTGACGCCATAAATTACATACTGGAGACTTACGTGGATTACAACGCAGCGAAACTTTATTACTACATGAGGATCATGAACACACTAAATATCTGGAGCCCGATAAACAGGGGTTGTGTATCAATACCACTTATTGAGCCCATAAAGTCCATGGTCTCATCAGTAATACTTGCGCACATGGCTAGCACAAACACCAGGGGTTCTGTCGTAATAACCACGGACTACATCGATGAGATGAAGGACGCACTACAGGAGGTTAGGGGTTTTGGCAACATATACGTGGTCACGAATAGGCTACCACGCGATCTCGGCATATTTGATGATTTAATAATAACCACAACCCACGTACCCCAGGAGGTCTTCGGTAAATTAATAAGGGTTAGCAATGGATCCAGTGCTGACGTCATAATGACTAAGCTTGGCGCAGGTACAGTCAACAACAACTTTATAGAGGCAAGGTCGCAGTTGGGTGATGTTGAGTTAGAGATTTTGAAGACCGTGAATGAGCTCGGGTTCACAACAATGGGCTCTTTAATAGACATGGTCTCCCAATCAATGGGTGTCACTAGGAATGACGTTATTAAGGCGCTAATAAGGGTCTCAAGCATGAACCTAGTTAAGGTTAGGTACTTAGCCGATGGTAGGGCGGTGATCACGCCAACACTGGCTGGGCTCAAGTTATTGATTCCTAAATAGTCTTTATTATAATAAATATAACTTATTTACTTAATTATTTATGATGAATAACTATAGAGAAGAATTTATTAATGAGGTAAATTATGGGGTGAATGTATGTCACTTAGGTGGTACTGGCCAATAGATGTTAAGGACGTGCCTAAAATAGTTGTTGAACCGCCTGGCCCGAAGGCTCAGGAAATCGTCAAAGTAGATGAATCCCTAGTAATGCAATCCTTTGGTCGGTGGTACCCATTGGTTATTCGGCGGGGTTATGGGCCTGTTGTTGAGGATGTTGATGGTAATCTGTACATAGACTTCAATTCAGGCATTGCTGTGATGAATGTTGGCCATAGTCACCCGCGTATTGTCGAGGCCATTAAACGGCAGGCTGAGTTATTCACACACTACAGCATGACCGACTTCTATTATGAGCTATTGATTAAGCATGCATCAATGCTTAGGGATATCGTGCCTATAGGTGGCGATAAGAGGGTCTTTTACACGAACTCTGGTACTGAGTCGATAGAGGGTGCGTTGAAGATAGCCAGGGGGCACTTCAGGAATCAGAGACCGTATGTAATGGCATTCCTGGGTGCATTTCACGGTAGGACGTACGGCTCAATGGCCTTAACCGCCAGTAAGCCAATACAGAGGTTTGGTTTCAACCCAATGTTACCCAACGTGATTCATGTACCGTACCCATACCCATACAGATGCCCGTTTGGTAAGGAATTGAGCGAGGAAGAGTGCGGTGAGGCTGTCCTTGGTTATATCGAGGATTGGATATTTGGCAAAATGGTTGACCCAAGCGAGGTTTCGGCAATATTCTTCGAGCCAATACAGGGTGAGGGTGGTTACGTAGTTCCACCAAGAAACTTCTTCCCAGGGTTGCGTAAGTTGGCTGATAAGTACGGGATATTGCTTGTGGATGATGAAGTCCAGGCTGGTTTTGGTAGGACTGGTAAGTGGTTCGCAATTGAGCACTGGGGTGTGGAGCCGGACATAATAACGATGGCTAAGGCAATAGCCGCAGGCTTGCCTCTAGGCGCGATTGTTGGTAGGGCAAGCGTTATGGACCTGCCCAGGGGGTCCCACGCAAACACCTTTGGTGGTAACCCGGTAGCGCTTGCCGCGGGTGTTGAGGTAATAAACATAATAGCTGAGGAGGACCTATTGACAAACGCCCAGAGGGTTGGTGAGTACATTAAGCGTAGGTTCATTGAGGAGATGGATAGGACTGAGCTTATTGGTGATGTTAGGGGGCTTGGTTTAATGATTGGTGTGGAGCTTGTTAGGAACAGGAAGACTAAGGAGTACGCCACCAAGGAGCTTGAGCAGGTACTTTATGAATCGTTTAAGAGGGGCGTTGCTGTCATAGGTTCTGGGAAATCCACGATACGAATTGCACCACCGCTTAATATACCGATGGAGCTTGCCGAGAGGGCTGTGGATATAATAATAGATGTTATTAGAAAGGTTGATAGAGAACGCAGGTGAGGTCAATTAATGAGTGCATCCTTTAAAACTTCCCTCTCTTCCTCGAGATACCACTCCAAAATATAATCATGCTTGTCGGCATAATCCCTCGCGAATTCAAAGGCAGCCCTCCAATCATTATTCTCGTGAATCACCCTCCAACCTTCATCAATTAATGCCTCATCCTCAGGCTTGCCACTAACTAAAACCCTACCTACCCTCCTGTTGACGAAGACCTTGTACCTGGGGCTCATCAGTATCACGTATACGTGTACAGGTTAAAAAGTGCTTCCAGGTTTTTATTTAAACAGTACACTGAAACTTTCACTGAACTTACGTGGAATTCACGAAACGATCAATTATATCTATGTACTTGTATATATCATCGGGGAAAATCAATAGGTAGGTCACATCACCTAATCGCTCCCTGACCTTAAGGAAGGCTTGAAAGACAGCACCACTACTAAGGCCAATGAGTAATCCCTCACTCCTGGCAACCCTAATGACACCATCAACAGCCTCCTCAAGGCTAACGTCAATAACCTCATCAACAACCTCGCGGGCCCACCTAGTCCCTGACTCAAGGCGCTTAATGCCGGGTATTACGTTGTTGATCGCAGGTTCGACACCAACAACATAGACATCGCCAAAGGCGTCCCTAAGCCTCCTAGCAATACCCGTCACATGCCCACCAGTGCCTATACCGGCAATCAGTACCCTCGGTCTCCTACCAATGCTCATGAACTGGTCCACAATCTCACCACCGGTGAAGTAGTAATGCCCCTCTGGATTATCAGTGTTCTCGAATTGATTAAGGTTTATTGCGCCATCCCTAGTAGCATTATCCCTAACCCAACGCCAAAAACCCTCATCAATACTATCCCTATCAACCTTAACAACCTCCGCACCCAACACCCTAAGCAAAACCTCAGTCGTCCTAGGTAAATGCTTGGTTGTGTAAGCCCTGTACCTAAAACCGTATATATTAGCCAAAGCTGCCAGCGCTACCGCGACATTGCCCGAGGAAGCCTCCTCAACGAGACCACCGTACAATCCATCGTTTAGGAACCTACGTAGCAGGAAGAAGACGGTCCTATCCTTAATACTCCTACTCAGTGGGTTAAAGAACTCGAGCTTAGCCCAAACATCACCAAAATGCTCAAGCCTCACCAGGGGCGTGGGCCATAAACCGGTAACTAGATCTTGGACGCTAGGGAAAACATTATTACGGGTACTCCCTGCAAATACCAACACCCATCATACATAGTACTGGTCAAGTTGGGCCTTAATAAGGATTATTTCGGAATTCACTGTTTTAGAGGAGGATGTGCGAATCCCCGCGGTTCGTCAGTCCGTTTTCATCGGGGACCGCCACGGTCCTCTCTGGGACCTCATAAATCATTGCCAACCTTAATATTTAAGCCTTTGGTTCGCAAAAGAAATTGTTTTAAAGGGGTTCCCTACCTCATGGTCGATGGTTGAAGTAATAGTTAAGGAGATGCCAGAGAGGCCTAGGCCTGGTGAGAAGGTTCAGTTGCCCAATGGTGAATTCATAAGGATTAGGCATGTTGGGATCCCATGGATACTGCCACCGAAGAAGGTATGTAATGACCCTGAGTGCCCGTGGCATGGTCACTTAAGCGTTAGGGGTCAGGTGTTCACGGTAACTGTTGAGAGCGTTCATGGGAGGAGCGCCGTGGTAATACACGAATGGTTGCATTATAACCCTAAGTATAAGAGGTATGAGAGGAGGAGGAAGAAGATGCATGTCAGGGTTCCGCCATGCATTGACGTGAGACCTGGTGATATCGTATATATAGGCGAGACCAGGCCCTTGGCTAAGACGGTTAGGCATGTTGTGATAGGTAGTATTGAGGATACTACCGAGGTTAAGCCCCAGGTAGTTAGGCTTGAGCAGCAACAATAATCCTTTTTAGTAACTAATTAATCAATGGATCAATGCTTTATGACGCACACACCCACCTACATGAATTCCTAGATAGCCGAGTCGAGGAATTTACTAAGGAGATAGTCATAGTAGGAGTCTCAGATGACTACCCATCATCAAGAAGAACGCTTGAGCTTGCCGAAAGGTTCAATAATATAGTGCCCTGTGTTGGTATTCACCCATGGAACGTGGATAAGGTTAGTATAGATGAGCTGAGACAATTGGAGAGGTTGGTTTCTGAGGCTAAGTGTATTGGTGAGGTTGGTCTTGACAGGAGATTTGTGCCCCAGACCTTCGATAGGCAGTTGGAGTTCTTTAGGACCTTTGTAACGTGGGCTAGGGATTACGACCTGCCACTCAATATTCATGCGCCAGATGCCTGGAGGGATGTACTGGAGTTGGTCAGGAGGAGCGATGTGGAGAGGGTTTTGATTCACTGGTACACGGGTCCGCTTAACCTTCTTAACGAAATTAGGGATTACGGTTATTACATATCCATCAATGCTGCGATAAGGATTCAGGAGAAATCAAGGTTGGTGGCTAAGGAGGCCTCCCTGGACGTAATACTCCTTGAGAGCGATGGGCCATATGAGTATAGAGGTATTACACTTGAGCCACCGATGGTTAGGGATGCGGCTAGGATTGTGGCTGAGATAAAGGGTGTCAAGGTTGAGGAGTTGTGGGAGAGAATTGGTGAGAACTTCTCTAGATTGTTTGGACGTGTGTAGTACCTAGTCTATTTATTTATTGGTACTGCATGATCGATACCTCGTATGTAGAGTACCAATAGTAATAGTTATTAAGACCCACTAATGCCTTACTATCCCGTATGGCAGAGAAGACAGGCCCGTTCCAGAAGGTTGTAGTAGACATGGATATCTGCATCGGCTGTGGTGCGTGCGTCTCAGTATGTCCGTACCAGGCACTAGAGCTTGATGAGAACGGTAAGGCAAGACTAATATGGGATATGTGTAAGGATGACTTCAGCTGTGTGCCGGTGTGCCCAGTGAACTGCATATGGAAGACTAGCGAGGCACCCGACTCGGCTAAGGGCAAGGCTAATTGGTACAGGTTCAGCAAGGCGCTGTCTGATGCCGAGAAGAAGGAGTTTGAGGAATGGAAGGCTAAGTATAAGATTGCTTGGGCGCCTGCGTAAGGTGAATAGTTTAATTAAATCATTAAAACCCATGTTATTTTTATTCCGGTAGAGAATTTAAAGTACCTATTTTCTATCCTAATGGAAATGATATTCGACAAACTGGATAAGGAGATACTCAGGGAAATTCAAAAAGACGGTAGGTTACAATTAAGTAGGTTAGCCGAGATCCTGAATAGGCCGAGGACCACTGTTGCGACCAGGTTAAGTAGGCTTGAGGGTGATGGTGTCATAACATCCTACAGAGCTGTAATCGACCCCCTAAAGGTCGGTTTCTCATTGTTAGCGTTTGTTCTAATTAGCGTTAGGAGGAGCGCACCGAGTGGTGCCAAGTCTGCCCAGGTGGTGCTTGTTGAGAAAATACTCAAGGATAGTGATGAAGACCCCAAATTACCGTGGATTGAGGAGGCGTTCATAATAACTGGGCATTATGATATACTCCTCAAGGTTTGGGCTAAGGATCTAAGGCAATTAAGTTACTTCCTGATCAATTACCTGCCAACGCACCCGGATATTGCCCAAACGGAGACTATGCTCGTACTAGAGCTTGTGTCTGATTGGAGGAGTAGGTTAATGCCCATTGATAAGGTTATGCCGGATTAACAACTTGGTTTCCTAATTAGGTCTATAAAATCTAGTGTTGTTCTTCGAGGATCAGGACTGGTCAATATGGCTCTACCAACGATCTCAAAGTCGGCACCATTGGCAATTGCACAACCTGGCTTACCACCCTGAGCACCAACACCAGGCGATAGTAATTGATAACCGCCACCGACCATGGGCCTAACCCTCCTAATTACATTGGGCTTTGTTGCAGGGACGATAAAGCCGCTAACCCCTAGCTCAACCCCTAATTCCACGTTATACTCCAGGTTAGCATCGTATAACTCACCGCCCGAGCTCATGGAGACTAATAGATACACATCAACACCAAGTTCTTTAGCGACCCTAACTGGGCCGGTTAGGTTGTCTTTACCAGCCACTGAGTGCATTATTATGCCGTTAATCCCCAGGTCGTGAATCCTCCTTATCACATACTCATTTATGTGGGAAACATCGCCAAGCTTTAGGTCTGCAAGGAAGTACTTACCAACCTTATTCACCAACTCCCTAATTCCCCATGGTCCTATATTTAGTAATTGAAACCAACCAATCTTAACAGCATCAATTAAATCATTAATACCCCTTAAGAAAGCCGCTGATTTATCGACATCCCAATCAACATCAAGGGCGAGGATTAAGCCCGTTTTCCTTGGGATCATCGATTAAAAGACCGAGGTTTATTTTTAAGGGTTATTTATGTAAGACTTAGGCATCACTTCTTCTCCTCCTTAATTACACCCATCTCCCTCAGCACTACCTCTAAGTCCTTCGTTGGTATTCCACTAAATACTGACCATAGGAAGAGGGCTAGGGCTACTATGGCTGCCGTGACTGTGTCCCATGGGAACGGCAGTGGTGGTGTCTTCCACACACTAAATGGACCGACGAAGTCCAGAACCAATATTGAGAATACCACGGTAAGGGCCCACCAACCAGCCCTAATGTGTTGCTTACCCTCCTCATTAGCCCATAGATTTATTACCCACGTAAACGCCACAGTAACTATTGCCATGAGCACCACGTAGATCACGAACGGTGTTATGTACTTGGCACTAAGCGGTAGTGGTCCAGTTGCGTTATATGGCGTGATTATGTCGACATAGATCAAGAAATAGGTGGCTAGAGCTAGGATAATCCAGTAGATGATGCCGAGGATTGCGGCATTCGACCTCTTAACACCAAACCTATTAACCGCAGTGTACATGTAGAAGAAGGGCAAACCAGCAAGAACCAACGCAGCAACACCATAATACGTCGTAAAACCAGCCCAATACGGAATCAAATATGCAAATATGAAGGCTAAGGCACCAAATACCCAAGCCGCAGGGAGCCTAAACGGTCTAGGGGCGTTTGGTGCGGTCTTCCTGAGTGTCAGCATTGATGAGCCAACAACAACATACGTGAGCACAGTTGTTGAGCTTATGAAAGTGGCTAGATAAACCCAGGCTGGGTATGGTATTAGGAACAGGGCTCCAACGAGCCAACCAGCTATTGTGGACCACTTGGGCACCTTCCACCTATTGAGTTTCAAGAACCAATCGGGTAGGTGGCCGTCGGCAGCCATGCCGTAGAACGTCCTGGCACTGGTACCTGTGTAGATCCAGCCCGTCCCCGATGGTGAAACCATGGCGTCTATGAGAAGAACAATTGCAAATGCCATCAGTATTGGTACGCCACTTACCTTCAATATCTGGTAAAATGGACCGCTACTTAATACCGTGCTTGTTAAGTCAGCCCAATCGCCAGATTTAAGGCTTATCTTGGACCAATCAATGGCACCGATAAATGCCGTTTGTAGCAGTATGTAAATCGCCATGCAAATTATAAAGCCCAGTATTGTACCCAATGGTAAATCCCTCTGTGGATTCTTAGCCTCACCACCATACTCAATACCCTGCCTAAAGCCTAGGTATGCAAATACAATGCCTGTTGTTGGTAATGCCATGAAGACTGGAGCCCAACCATATGGAACGAAGCCACCAGGCAATGCCGTATAATTCACTGGGTGCAGGAAGAGACCCAGTAATAGGGCAATTGTTAGTATTGGTATTAATAGCTTCCACCAACCAACACCAGTGTTCGTCTTACCCATAACATGAACACCAAAGTAATTTAACAGGAAGAAGAATGTCATGAATGCAAATGCGACCAAACGCCCTCAAGAGTTAGAACGCCAGTTGGTGTTAGTAGGCCAGGTACGTATGAGGACGTATAGGTCACCACAGCCTCAGCCTCCACAGGAGGCACTGTAATTGCGCTAAGTAGATATGCCCATGCAAGTATGAAGGATGCGAAACTACCATGACTATACTGCGGATACCTCACAATAGCACCTGACTTGGGAAGCATACCGCCCAACTCGGCGAATGTTAAAGCCACAAAGAGTAGAAAAATACCGCCCAACGTCCAAGAAACTATGGCTGCAGGGCCTGCGGTAGCGGCCGCGTAGAGTGAACCAAATAACCAACCACTACCAATCACCGCACCAATCACTAGGTATGCTATATCGAACACATTCAAAGCCTTTCTAAGCTGTTTATCAGTGACCTCGGCCTTCTCAACACCGAGCCTGCGCCCAGACTCGGGTGGTGTCGACATACAAAGTATTATCTTATTTAATCATTATTTATAAATTTTTTCTCTAAGGTAGTGTTTTGCAAACATTATTAAAATAGTTATTTTCATATATGCCTTACGTATCAATTATTAAATAATGCCATCTTACGCTATTAATTGCTCGCTTCTATTCTAGATAGATTATATAAATATTGCTGTTCCAGGGGATAAATAGTGCTCGCGGTTTCTTAACCGCACAGCAATTTTTAAGTGGGTATTAAGCACTATGAAGAGTGCAGATGTTGGTATCGAACAAAATAAAAAGCCTATGGAAACCAGCCGAAAATGTGAGGATGGTCGTAGGTTTATGCAATCCTTTTATCTTCAGAGGTATGTGGAGATTGGTAATGTCTCATCAATAGTTATTTATAAGGCAGCCTGAGACCTTTCCTTTGGATGCTTGATAGGTGTTGCCTGGAGATTGGTATTACAACAAGCGGGGCTTCCGTTAGTTCCGTGCCCATTCAATTCTATAAGAGGAGTGAACACCTAGCCCTTGAGGAGCAGTTGGTGCTTATTCATGATCCATCCCTTGAGGATGAGTTACTACTCGGTGTTATTAGGAACGTTACGAAGCTTGAGCCGTTGATTAGGGATAGGGTTAGGTCGCCGTTTGTCGATAGGCCTGAGGTTCTTGATCAGACGATACTCATGCCCTTCACCTCAGCCGTTGTGAAACTCTATGCATCAATAAGGCCGAGTACAAAGTCCGTGTTTGAGGTTAGGCATGTGCCCACGCCAGGCTCTAAGGTCTATGTTATTAAAGATGGCAGATTCCTTAGTG
>WYEB01000154.1_pt1 | contig 27540 bp, 30 predicted proteins | sample 6343061 | NCBI WGS metagenome assembly WYEB01 (sample SAMN13812332, study PRJNA600296) | hot springs metagenome | biome: ENVO:00000051; feature: ENVO:00002007; isolation source: sediment sample from Evening Primrose shelf | place: USA: Yellowstone National Park, Evening Primrose Hot Spring ... | reverse complement strand
GAAAAAAACATTAGAAGCTTATGAGATTGCAAAAAAGGCGAGATCATTATCTTTAGATCCTGTTAATGATGTTGAAATACCAATTTCTGAAGATATGGCTGAGAGAGTAGTTAATTTATTATCAACAATAGATCCTATTATAAAAGAAATAAATTTATCAGAAAAAATTAGAGAAATAGAAAAAATATATAAACCTCTTTCATTTTCTACAATATTAAAAATATCAGAATATGTAGCAGAACAAATATATAATAAGACTAAGGATAAAATTAGAGCTATAGAACTTGGATTAAGAGCAGGTTTTGCATATCATACTTTAGGTGTTGTAGCTGCTCCAACAGAAGGAATTGTAAAAGTAATGGCAAAGAAAAGAAAGGATGGGAAAGAATATATTTCAGTATTCTATGCTGGACCTGTAAGATCTGCTGGTGGTACTCCTCAGGCATTTTCGGTTGTAATTGCAGATTTTCTAAGAAAAATATTTGGATATGAAAAATATGATCCTACAGAAGATGAAATTCAAAGATATATAATTGAAATTTATGATTATAAGAGAGAAGCCCATTTACAATATACACCAAAGAATGAGGAAATAGAATTTACAGTTAAAAATTTACCAATTGAGATAAATGGAGAGCCTACAGAAAAAATAGAGGTTTCTGCATATAAAGATTTACCAAGAGTTGAAACAAATTATATAAGAGGTGGAGCAGTTCTTGTACTTGCAGAAGGTATATGTCAAAAGGCTAAAAAAATATGGAAAGAATTATCAAAAATTGCAAAAGATTTTAATTTAGAAGATTGGGCATGGTTGGATGAATTGAGAAAATTGCAAGAAAAATTACATGGAGGTTCTTCAGATTCTTTTGAAATAATAAAACCAAATGCAAAATATTTGGAACAATTGACTGCTGGAAGGCCAATATTTTCCTTACCATCTGCGAAGGGTGGATTTAGATTAAGAATGGGAAAATCAAGGACAAATGGACATGAAGCTTCTTCTATACATCCAGCTACTGCAATTTTAACATATAATTTTCTAGCATGGGGAACTCAATTTGTTGTAGAGAGACCTGGAAAAGCTTCTGCAATTACATTTTCAGATACAATTGAACCTCCAGTAGTAAAGTTAAAAGATGGTTCTGTAATAAAGGTAAGGGATGAAAAAATAGCAAAAGAATTAATTGAGAAGAATTTAGTAGAAAAAATATTATTTTTAGGAGATATTTTATTTACATATGGGGATTTTTTAGATAATGGACATCCTTTAGTTCCTTTAGGATATTGTGAAGAATGGTGGATATTGGAATTTGAAAAAAATGCGAAAGAAAAAGTAAATGGATTTGAAGTTGTTTTTGATATGTTTAAACCAAGAAAATTATTTGAAATAAAAAATTTAGAAAAATTATCAGAATATTTGGGTATTGATAAAAATACTCTAGAAAATTATATTAGAGATCCACTAAAAAATAAACCCGATTTTATTAATTCATTAAAGATATCTATATTATTGAATGTACCATTGCATCCTGAATATACTTATTTTTGGAAGGATATAAGTTCAGAAGATTTTATATATTTATTAAATTATTTAAAAGAAAAAGCAAATGTTTCATATAAAGAAATTAAAGTAAATGGTGAAAATTATAGAATCGCTGATAAAATTGAATTGGAATATGATGATAGAATAAAGAATATATTGGAAGAAATATTAATTGAGCATAAATTAGAAAATAATAAGATTATAATTGAATATCCAAATTCAGCAGCATTATATATACAATTAGGATATTTTGAAAAAGTTCCAGAAATAAATAATGAAAAAAATGGATATGAATTAATAAATAAAATATCAAAAGTTATTATTAGAGATAAGGTTGGAACATATATTGGAGTCAGAATGGGAAGACCTGAAAAAGCAAAGATTAGGGAATTAAAAGGTTCAATAATGGTTCTATTCCCTGTAGGAGAAGAGGGGGGAAGGATGAGAAATCTTTTAGAATCAATGAAATATGAGAAAATTGTTTCGGATTTAAAGACATATTATTGTCCAAATTGTAAAATATATGTTCCATATAGAAAATGTATATTTTGTAATTCAGAAACAAAATTATTAAAGACGGAAAATGGAAAAGAACATAAAAAATATGCAATACAGATTTCAAAATATATAGAAGCAGCATTAAAAAATCTTGGATTAGATTCATCTCAATTGCCAAAAATAGTAAAGGGACCTGAGGGTTTGAGTTCAAGAAATAAACAACCAGAAAGGTTAGAAAAAGGAATATTAAGAGCAAAATATGGTATATTTGTATTTAGAGATGGAACAGTAAGATTTGATGCTATAGAAGTACCAATTACATATTTTAAGCCAAAAGATTTAGTATATACATCAATAGAAAAATTGAAAGAATTGGGATATACTCATGATATTTATGGAAATCCATTGGAAAATGAAGATCAAATATTAGAATTAAAACCTCAAGATATTATATTACCAACAATTGGTCCATCAAAGAAAGGTGGTAAACTAAAGAAAGATGGATTTTTAATTTCTTTAATAAATACTGCTAAATTTATTGATGAAGAATTGGAAAGATTGTATAAAATGAATAAATATTATAATGTAAAGAGACCTGAAGATTTGTTGGGTCATTTATTAATTGTTTTAGCACCTCATACATCTGCAGGTACTGTTGGAAGAATAATAGGATTTTCAAGAACTCAGGCATTACTTATGCATCCAATGATGCATGCTGCAATTAGGAGGAATTGTGATGGAGATGAGGGAACAGTATTATTATTATTAGATGCTCTATTAAATTTCTCTAGAGAATATTTACCAGATAAAAGAGGAGGAACTATGGATGCTCCATTAACAATTACAATAAAAATTAAGGGAATGGAAATAGATGATGAAGTACAAAAATTTGATACTGTTTGGAACTATCCACTAGAATTATATGAAGCAGCATTGCAATATAAACCTCCAGAATCTGTAAAAATACAAATATTTAAAGAAAAAATTGATACACCAGAAGAATATGTAAATTGGGGATTTATGCATGATATAAATTCTATTAGTGAAAATGGAAATAAGGTTTCTGCATATAAATCTCTGGGAGAAATGTTGGAAAAATTGAATTTTGAATTAAAATTGGCAAAATTATTAAGATCTGTAGATCCAAGTACTGTTGCAAGCTTAGTAATAAATTTACATTTTGCAAGAGATATTAAAGGTAATTTGAGAAAGTTTTCTGAACAAGAATTTAGATGTATAAAATGTAATAAGAGATTTAGAAGGCCTCCACTATCTGGAAAATGTGATAGATGTGGTGGAAGAATTGTAATGACGGTTCATTATGGTAGTGTTGTAAAATATTTAGAGCCAAGTTTATGGTTAGCTGAAAAATTGAAATTGGATGAATATACAAGTTCTAGTTTAAGAGCATTGAAAATGAAAATAGATCAAACATTTGGAAATCAATCTAAGGAAAAGCAAATTAAAGATTTCTTTAATTTATAAAATGTTTGTATTATCTGGAATTGGACAAAATAAATATGAAATACCTCATGGTTTAATAGAAGAAATAAAAAGTGCAGATTTAGTATTTTTAGAATACTATACAAATTTTGTTGATGAAGAAACAAAAGAATTTTTATTAAATATAAGAAAAGATATAAAGATTGTTGATAGAAATTTTGTAGAATTAGAATTAGAAAAGATAATATTAAATAATAAAGATAAGAAAATAATTTTGATAACATCTGGAAATCCATTATTTGCAACTACTCATATGTATTTTATTGAACTTTGTAAGAAAAATAATATAGAATTTAAAATAATAAATTCTCCATCGATATTTGACGAAATTGGAAAAATAGGTTTATTTTTATATAAGTTTGGAAGAACTGTTTCAATATCATTTCATGAATCTACAGAATTTTACGATTATATTATAAGAAATTATAAAAATAATCTACATACATTGGTCTTATTGGATCTAGATCCTATAAATAATAAGTATCTGGATCATAAAGAAGCGATAAAAAGATTATTAGAAATAGATAATAAAAAAGAAAAAATTTTTAATGATAATTTTAAGTTAATTGTATGTTCTAACCTAAATAGAAAGAATGAGAAAATATATTATAAGGAAATAAAGGAATTGTTAAATATAAATTTAGACCCCCCATTATGCATTATAATACCGTCAAATTTAAATAAAATAGAGTTAGAATTTTTATTATGTATGATATCCTGATAGAGAAGATAAGATATAATTACTTTATGTTATTCTTCCTAAGTATATTGATAATAATATTTTCTACATTATTGTCAATTAAATCTGGACCATATGGTGGAGTATTAATAATTGCAATATCTTTGGTCCCCTTTGTCCAAATATATAATAAGTTAATAGAAAAAGATGAAAAAATATCTGAAAAAATAAAATCAAAGAAAAATATGTTTTTAAGGTATAAGGAATATTTTATAATGTCTTTTGTAATATTTTTTGCATCAATAATTGGATTCTATATAGGTTATATAATAAATTACAATTTATTTTATCCTCAAATACAAGCAATAGAAGATATAAGGGAGAACGTTATTGCTCTAAGTTATGGACATGCAATATATCCAAATAGTTTCTTTACATACATATTATTTAATAATATGACAGTATTATTGTTATTTTTTGCATTTTCAATAATATTTGGTGCTGGATCTATATATTTATTATTATGGAATGCCTCAATTATTGGAGTATTCCTTGGTTTAAGAGCCTCTGAATATATTTCAAATAATATATTATATAAATTTATTTTAGTTCCAACTATTAGTCTGTTAGAAATTTTACCACATGGAATATTGGAATTTTTAGGATATTTTTTAGCAGCATTGGCAGGTAATATTTTATCAATAGCATTTATAAAGAATTTAGATAAAGAAACTTTAGAAACTATACTTTCAGATTCTTTAGCATTATTTGTTTTGTCTATATTATTTATATTTATAGCAGCATTAATAGAAGCTTATATTATTTAAATGAAAATATTCTATATGTATGAATCATTTGATTATATAAAAGAAGGAATAATATACGGAAAAATAAAAAATATAATGAAGGATAAAGTAATAATAGAAATAAATGGAAAAGATTATTCATTTGATAAATCAATAGATATGAATAATTTAAATTCTGGTGATTATGTAAGATTTTATATAAAAAATAATAATATAATCTATATTGAAAAAATAAGCCAGAATTTATATGAAAATATTAAGAAAATTTTGGAAAGTTTAAATGAATAGTTCTTTCTTATTTTTTATTAAGAATATTAACCAAAAAATAATTAAAAATAATGTTGTAAATATTTCCCATAAAAAATTGTGTAAAAAATAAGGATCAATATTAAAAATATAATAAAAATAAAAGACGGACCATAATCTAAATATATTTAATATAAATAATATTGGAGAAAAAATGATGAAATAAAGTATTTTTTTCTTTATATTTAATATTGGTGTAGAAAATATAAGAGCAAATATACCGAATAAAGATTTAAAACCTGTGCATTCTTGATCAATTATAAAACTTATATTTTTTATATATATAACATTATCTTTCAATGCGAAATTTAAATGAGAAAAATATAATATCTTTGATATAAATTCAGAATAATTTATCAAAAAATTATATGGTAAAACAATATAATAATAACTAAATAAAAATAGTGGTATTGAATATATTAACATATTTGCAAGAAATATAGATAAAATTAATTCTTTTCTTAATAGTTTGTTTCCTTTTGCATAATCTATTAATTTACTATAATATTTTTTTATTATGTATTCAAACATTCTTTACCTTTGCAGCAACTCCAATCTTAAAATCTTTAATTTCTTTTCCAGATAATAAACTTTCGCCTACTGCTAATAGATTATCATTTTTATCTACTATTAATACAATATCTCTTGGTAATATGTTTTCATCTAAATTTTCAACAAATTTATTAAATACAGATTTCCCTTCTCTTATAAATTTTATTGCTTCATCTTTTACAACAATTCTATATTTTGGAAATTCTAAAAATTCTTTTATTATCTGTCCTCCATAAAATGTTAATATAATAAATCCCGTTGTTGGTTCTATTGTTCCGAATAATTTATCATCTATATATATTCTTCTTATTCTTCCTGTTTTTTTACTTTTTTCAATTTTTATTTTTTCTTTATATTTTTCAATTATCTTATCTCCGATATTATCACCGAATTGGTAATTCAATATTCCTCTAACTATTGATAATTCCATAATAATATAATATAAACTTTTCAGCTATTTCTTCAGCAATTATACTATTATTATTATATATAATTAATGTATTATTCTGATTATTGAATATTATTCCATAAGAATTATTTGTAGGAATTATATATATTAATAAAGTTTCATTTCTTGGCAATATATATGTAAGGTTTTCGTATTGATTATAATATGAATATAAGTAAATGCTATTATTTGTTATACTATTATTTTCAAAGAAATATTTACAATTATTATAATAATATAAACATACGGGAACTAAATTTTTAGCATAAATCAATATATATAATATCTCTGCATTGTAATAACCTGATAATTCTGGATCAAAGATAAATAGTTGATATTTATAATTATTTAATTCATTGTATAAGCTAATATTTGAATATATAGGGATAAAACTTAATTGTTTGATACTATAAGGTCCAGCAATTGTTATATTATTCGCATTTGTATATATATATATCTCATTATTGTTACTACTATTTGTATAGTTTATTATTCTGGATTTAATAGCTATTATTAATATTAAAATTATAAAAGCTATGACTACAATCAATAAATTAATAATTTTTTCTCTTTTCATATATTAATCTTTTGATAAATATATATAAATTTTCTAATTCTAAAAAATATTAATGAGTACTAATGATGTAGATGAGAAATTATTAGAAGTTCTCAAACAGAATGCTTATGGATTAACTATCTCCGAACTATCAAAGATGTTAAATATTAATAGAATTACATTATCTAAACATTTAGAAATATTAAAGGAGAGAGGATATTTAAATTATAGAGTTGTTGGAAAAGCAAAAATATGGTATATAAATGAAGATGTAAACTTTTTAGAGATGATACATGGAAATACGCCAATAATAAGGTTAATTAGAAAAGATAAAAACGAATTTTATAGTGTTTCCGATATAAAATTTTTAATAATTCCTTCTGAAATATTTCAGGTTTTATATTTGCAGGCTATGGAAATGAATAATTTAAATTTCATTAGAGATTCTGGAAAAAGGTTTGGTATTATAATTTCTACTACATATAAAATGTATTCTGGAATGGAAAGAGTTTTAAATGAAGATTATCTAAAAGAAATAATTAAATTGACTGAGAAATTTGGTTTTGGAAAAATAGAAGATATATTTATTGATATTAAAACATTGGATTTTTTAGTTACATTAAGTTCATCAATAGAGTCTTTAGTATTAAAAGATATAGAAGATATATTAAAAGAAAAAAATGTAGAGATAAAGGAATATTTTATGGAAGGATATTTTGAGGGATTATTAAGTACTTTGTTTGGAATACCTATGATAGCTATAAATAAATCTACATTATATAAAGATCCAAAAACAGAATTTGTAATAAGAAAGAAATGATTATTTGTATAACAGGGGTACCTGGTGTTGGAAAAAGTACAATAGCAAAGAAATTGGCTGAACAAATAAATGCTGTTTTAATTGATATATACGATTTTGCGATTAAAAATAATTTATATGAAGAATATGATGAAGCCGAACAAACATATATAGTAGATGAAAATAAATTATTTCAGGAAATTGATAATTATATAAAAAATTTAAATAGCAAATACATTATTATAGAAGGGAATTTTGCCCATCTATATGATAAAGGAGATTTATATATTGTTATAAGAACAGATCCAAACATATTATATGAAAGATTGTCAAAAGAAAGAAATTATTCATATAATAAAATTTTTACAAATATATGGGCGATGAATCTTGAAGTTATAGAAGATGAACTAGAAGAAATGAAAAAGGAATATTATGTTTTTTATAACAATAAAGAAGATGATATTAATAATATAATAAAAGAAATAAAAAGATTAATAGAAAATAAGGAAAAATCAAATTAATAAAAAGTTTTTCGTCTAAAATTTATAAGTCTTATACATATAATATATATATGGCAGAAGATAAAAAAGGATTATATCCTGTTGTATTATCTCCAGAAAAATATGCAAGAACAATAGGTAGAGAAGCAATGAGATCAAATATCACGGCGGCTGTGCTAGTATCAGAAATATTAAAAACATCTTTGGGTCCGAGAGGAATGGATAAAATGCTAGTAGATGAGTTAGGAGATATAACTGTTACAAATGATGGAGCAACAATATTGGACCAAATGCATGTCGAGCACCCAGCTGCTAAGTTAATAATAGATATAGCAAAAACACAGGATAAAGAAGTAGGTGATGGTACTAAAAGATCTACAGTTTTAGCAGGTGAATTATTAAAGAGGGCAGATGAATTATTAGATAAAAATATTCATCCAACAGTTATTATAGAAGGTTATAATAAGGCAGCAATTATTGCCGAAGAATTAGTAAATAAATTAGCTCAAGAAGTATCAATGGATGATGAGGAAACATTAATTAAGGTTGCAAAGTCTGCATTATCATCGAAATTGGCATCAATATATTCAGATAAATTAGCAAAAATAATTGTTGATGCTGTTAGAAAAGTAACAGATATTGTAGAATTATCAAGCGGAGAAAAGAAAATAATTGTAGATCTTGATTCATTAAAGATTGAAAAGAAAATTGGTGGTGGTGTAGAAGAAACATCATTAATTGATGGAATAGTAATTGATAAAGAAAAAATACATGGAGAAATGCCAAAAGTTGTTTCAAACGCAAGGATAGTATTAATAGGTGATGCTATTGAAATTAAAGAAACAGAAACAGATGCTAGGATAAATATATCTTCTCCAGATCAATTAGAGCAATTTTTGAGTAAAGAAAGGGAAATGTTAAAGAAAATGGTAGAAAAGATAAGGGAAGTAGGAGCAAATGTTGTATTTGTACAGAAAGGAGTTGATGATTTAGCAGCTTATTATTTGGCGAAATATGGAATATTGGCAGTAAGAAGAGTTAAAAAATCAGATATGGAAAAAATAGCTAAAGCAACTGGTGGAAAAATTGTAAATTCCATTGATGAATTATCAGAAAATGATTTGGGATATGCAGAATTAGTTGAAGAAAGAAAAGTTGCAGATGAAAATATGATATTTATAACTGGATGTAAGAATCCAAAAGCTGTTACAATATTAATAAGAGCAGGATCTGAGCATGTTGCAGATGAAATAGAAAGATCTATAAATGATGCAATTAGGGATGTTGCAACAGTAATTAAATATGGAAAAGTAATTGCTGGAGGTGGTGCATTGGAAATGGAATTAGCAGAGGGAATAAGAAAGGAGGCTAAGAAAGAATCATCAAAAATACAAATGGCAATGCTAGCATTTGCAGATGCATTAGAAGCAATACCAGCAGCATTGGCAGAAAATGCTGGTATGGATACTATAGAAGCAATGACACAATTAAGAGCACTACATGAACAAGGTAAAAAATGGGCTGGAATAGATGCAACTGAAGGTAAAGTTGGAGATATGTGGGAAAAAAATGTAATAGAGCCAGCAAATATAACTATACAGGCTATAAAGTCTGCAGTAGAAGCTGCTATAATGATATTAAAGATAGATGATGTTATTGCTGCAGTAGGAAAATCAACAGAAGAAGGAGGATCATCAAGTAAATCAGGAGAAGAGGGAGAAGTTGAAGAATAGTTTTTAAAGATTTATAAATATCAAAATTTTTTATTTTTTTATGCCATCTGCAGAGTATGAACTTATGCCAACCGATCCCGTTGAAAAATTGGTTGAAGAAATGGAAAATCTAAAGAACGATTTAGCTACATTAAAAAACGAATTAAAAAATAATATTGAAGAAATAAAAAGACAGATTTCAATGCCTTCTGAAACAAATCCAATAGTTAAAAAAGAAACCCAATCCCAATTGTATTATGCTCAATCAAATATAGATACTTCATTTTATAAAGAAATTGTAAATTCATTAATAAAGAGTAATATAGATCTACAAGCAAAAATATCTGAATTAGTAGTTGTTACAAATAATTTATATAAAGAAATAAAGAATTTATTTGATATATTTAAAGAAGCTGCTTTATTAAAACCAAAAGAAAGAGAAACAAATGAAAATAATATTGAATTATTAAAGAGAATAGAAAACTTAGAAAAAGCTAATCTAAAAGTAGCAGAATTATTAGATAATCTTAAGAAACAGATAGAAAGCGTAAAAGGCAATCAAAGTATAGGTTATGTAGGTTCATCAATGCAAAGTTATAACAAGAGAATATAAAAGTTAATAAATTTTTTTAATATCTTTATAAAATGAAATTACAATCTCAGCTTATTAGTTATTTATTGTTGGGGCTTATTGTTGTTGGTTTGTCAATAGGGATATATGAATGGGGCGTACCACTAATACAGAAATCTCAGATTAAGTCTACAGTAGATAATATACAAAGTCAATTAACTTCCTTAGCAGAAGCTATACCATCTGTTGTTCAAAGTAGAGGATCTCAGACAGTTACATCGAATTTACCAAAAGGATCTTTAAGTATATATAATAATTTAATTCAGTATTCATTTCAAACGCCTGTAACTTTTTATAATCCATCTATTTCTGTAGTTCCAATAAATTATAATGTATATATTCCATGTAGTGTAAATAATACCATTTCAGTACCTTCTTCTGGTTATAATTCTATCCAATTATGTGGAATTCCAAATCTTATAGTTAAAGTAAATTCTTCTAATATAATAATACAAGATATAAATAATAATACTTTAATATTGCCCTTAGTAAGTACTAATAATGTTATAACTCAATATTTTGATTTTAATATAAATGTTCAGAATAATATCGTATCATTTATTCCTCAATATAATACAGGTATAGCTGGTGTATCATATTATCCGGAATGTTTACTTTCAGCAACACAATTAGGTGGAATTATACAATATCAAATAACATGTAGACCAATGTATAATCCTCAAAATAGGCAATGTGAATGGATAATAATACAACCAACTGGTCAGACATCAACGGTTACAAATGGAAATTCTGTTAATATAAACCTGCAATATAATGGATTAAATATAATTAATAATCCAAATTCTACTGTTTGTAATCAATTAGTGTACTATTATGTACAAGCTTCTGTTGTATAATGCCGGTAAATGCAATAGAAATTGTATTAATAACTTTAATATTATTTTTTATTTCTCAATCAATGATTTTATATTTCAATTATATAACAAATCCATCAAATTATAATAAAATAGTTTTAAATTATATAGAATCAAATGTCGAGTTTTGTATATATTATTCTTACTTATACAATGCAAACCTCTTTTGTCAACCTTCACAGAATTATAGATTTTCGGTAAGTGCAATTAATAATGTTTTATATTTATCTTATAACGGAAATTCTTTATCTATAAATTTAAATAATAATTCATATTTTCATCCTATTTATGGCGAGAGTTTGAACTCTTTCTTTTTGCAATATAAAAATTATTCTTCAAATTCTATTTTATATATAAGTTAAATTTATATTTTCTCAAGTTTTTCATTAAATATATGAACAACATTTATGACTTTATTGATGATGTTATAGATGTAATAAGAAAAAAAATTGAAATAAAAAGAAAATTAAATGAAAAAAATGAAAAAATAAGCATTATAAAAAGTACGAATAAAGAATATCAACCAATTTATATACCATTAACTAGTAGCGAATATGAAAAAAGAAAAAGGAGAAAAAGAAATAAAAAGGTTTATAATATAAGTTTAATTAATATACCTTCAGAAAATAAAAAAATTACTGAAAAAGATAAACTTAGATTTTTTGTAGAATTATATGGCAAAAATGAAAATGTAAATCAATTTAGATATCCATTAACTAAAATGAATATTCTCGGTAAAGAATATATATTTGCATATGCTGATATATCGTGGGATAATGAATATGGAGAACTTATATATCATGTAATAGAACCAAGTATAAATGAGAATGATAGAAAAATTATAAATACAATAATTGATGATTTAGCTAGAACATCAGAACTTCCTTTGGGAATAGAAAAAAATGAAGAATATATGAGAAATTATATAATAAAACAATCTTTGAATATAATAAAAGAAAGGGGATATAGAATAGATGTAAATAAATTACCATATATATTATATTACATAATAAGGGATACAATTGGTTATGGAATAATAGACCCATTAATGAAGGATCCACTAATTGAAGATATATCCTGTACAGGTATAGATTATCCAATATTTATATTCCATAGAAATCCATTAATAGGTGAAATAAAAACAAATTTACAATTTAATTCTGATGAAGAATTAGATAATTTTGTAATAAAATTATCTGTAAGGACTGGAAGAATTGTATCTGTTGCAAATCCTTTATTAGATGCAGCTTTACCCGATGGATCAAGAATCCAAATAACATTTGGAAAAGATATCTCTAGGAGAGGTTCTTCATTTACAATTAGAAAATTTACGGAAGATCCATTCACACCAATTGATCTATTATTATATGGAACTGTTGACTTTAATATGCTAGCATATTTATGGACATTAGTAGAAGAAGGTAGGTCATTATTAATATCTGGAGGAACTGCTACAGGTAAAACATCATTCTTAAATGCAATATCTCTATTTATAAAACCAGAGAAAAAAATAATATCAATAGAAGATACTGCAGAATTAAGGTTACCACATCCAAACTGGTTATCAGAAGTTGCAAGACCAGGATATGGTCCAAATAGATATGGTGAAGTTACTATGTTTGATCTATTAAAAGCTGCTTTGAGACAAAGACCAGATTATATAATTGTAGGTGAAGTAAGAGGAGAAGAGGCTTATATATTGTTCCAAGCAATGGCAACAGGCCATGCTGGTTTGGGTACTATACATGCAGAAAGTTTTGAAGCATTAATGGATAGATTATTATCACCCCCAATTAATTTACCTCCATCTTTATTGGAAGTATTGGATGGAGTTGTATTTCTTAAAAGATTAAGATATCAGGGAAAATATGTAAGAAGAGTAGATAAAATATATGAAATACTTGGATTTAATAAAGAAAAGAAAGATGTTGATAGGATAATTTCATTTAAATGGGATCCAAGAGATGATTCTTATATACCAAGCGAAAGTTATGTATTAAATAAAATTGCTGAAATTAGAAATTGGAATAAAAATGATATAGAAACTAATTTCAAATTTAAAATAAGAGTATTAGAGTATATGCTAGAAAATAACATAAGAAATTATAGAAAGATTGCAGAAATTATGAATATGTATTATAATAGTCCTGATAAATTAATGAGTCTAGTAGGATTTTAATTCGATAATCTCTATAGGTCTTTTATTATAAAATTTTATTGTATACGTTTTATTATATTCTAATTGAATATTTTTTTCTAAATATAGTATATTAAAATTGTCTGCTAATACTATATAGTTATTTTCTTTCTCTTTCAATAATCTTATATATCTGTATGATATATAATTTTGATTTATATTTATGTTCTCGTCTATTTTTTCTATTAAGTCTATATTATTTATGAATATCGATAAAACAAAGTCATTTAGTACAACACCATTTTTTACTTTTATGTTATTATTTTCTTTTAATAAACTCTCTTTTCTTTTCCATCTATAATCTTTAATTATTAACTTAATCAATCCAGTTTCATCTCCAGCTTCTAGAATTATTAAATTATCTTTTTTTATTAATATTTTATTTATCTTTAATTTTATTTCATTAACTTTTAATCCTGGATATAAATTTTTTACTTTTATATTATATAAATCTTCTAATGTTAATCCTCTTTCTTTTAATATTAATAAAATAGCTGTTTCTTCATCAATTAAATTTTTATATTGTTTTATTTTTTCATTTATTAATTCTTGTAATTTCGTTTTTGATATACCTAAAATTGATGAAACATAATTCTTATCTATCATAAATAATATTTAGTAATAAAAAATAAATCTTTATTGAAGTTTACAGCCCGGTATTGAGATAGTGTTACCGTTGTTAGAAATCTGTAAACTCGTGCCTGAACCAAGTCCACATACAACTTGAGAGCCATTATATAAAGTAAATTGATAGACATAAGTATCACTACAGCCCGAAGATACATATTGAGAATTTGCTAACATTTGTAGTTGAACAGCTGAATCAGTAGAAGTTCCCATTTGGGTTTGTATTGATGATGCATATTCTGAACATTGTGCATTACTTGTTTGATTTGATGATGGGCTTACTTGACCAGTTTGTGTAGCAAATCTTCCAATTCCTCCAGTAAATATTAATACAAGAAATACTAATACAATTATTGCAATAATTGCTAAAATTATAGTATTTAGAGGTAGACTCTGAGTTCTTTTTACCATTTTAAATATAAATTTTTTTATAAATATAAGCTTTTCTACATATTTATATAATTGTCATGAAGATTTCTTTTGTACTATTGAGGGTAAATATACATGAATGGGATGATAGAAATAGAATATTAAGTGCAATTGATTTATTATTAAAAGATATTGATAGAAAGAAAATAAAAATAAATAATTATAAAGATAAAGGATTGATAAGCAATATAATTGAAGTATATGAAATAAAAATTAATAATAAAAATAGTATAGATATATTTTTTAGAAATTTAATTTCTTTAGGATTAAAATTTGAGGATATAAAAAATAATTGTAATTTTGATGAAAATTATAATATTTTTCTAAGAATTGATAAAGATGAATTAGCATTAAATAAAATTATTAAATTACATTATACAGAAGATTCTTTTTTACTAAAAATAAGTTTTGATTATTATAAAAAGGATAAAGAAATAGTTTTAAATTATTTAAAAGAATACCTGGAAAATATAAATAAAAAATTTTTATACAATAATATTTAATGAAATTTGTTCATGTTTCTGATACGCATCTAGGATGCCAAATTCCAGTAGAATATAGCGAGATTAGAAAATATGATTTTTTAAATTCGTTTAAACAAGTTATAGATTTTGCAATTAGAGAAAAGGTTGATTTTATAATTCATTCTGGAGATTTTTTTGATGATTATTTTAGAATAGATTCAAAATATTTATTGGAAATATTGGATATATTATTTAAATTAAAAGATAATAAAATACCATTGATATTTATTAAGGGAAATCATGATACAAAGGGACAAAGGCAAAACGTTTTAGAAATATTGAAAAGATTGGATTTAATATATGAAGCAAATATAAGAGAACCATTTATATATAAAGATGTATATATTTATGGAATATCTGAACCTTCAAATTTATCATATGATCAATTAAGGATATATTATAAAAAGAATCTATCAAATTTGAAATTTGAAAATAATGGTTATACCATCTTTATGTTTCATGGTGCAATAAATATATTTCCAGAAAATATTTTGGAAGGTTATAGTAGAGAACCAAGGATTTTATCTCCAGAAGATTTTCCTAAAGCAGATTATTATGCATTTGGGCATTTTCATAAAAAACATTTAGAAAAACATGATAATATAATTTTTGCTTTACCAGGTTCTACTGAAAGGACCGAAATATCGAAAGATGAAGAAAATATAAAGAAGGGATTTTTTTATGTAAAAGAAGATAATATAGAATTTAAAGAATTAAATGTTAGGCCAATATATATTTATGAAGATATAATAAATAATGATGATGGATTAAATAAATTAAAGAGTGATATTTATAATAAATCTAAAGAAACAATTATAAAAATTAAAGTTAGATATAAAAAAGATTATTATATTAATATAAAAAATCTATTGGAAAATTTAATAGAATCTGGATATTTAATCTTGGATGATTCTTACTCTTTAGATGAGGAAATAAAATTAAATAATGAAGTAATTACAGTGGATAATATAATAGATAGCTCTTTTTTTGTAAATGATAAGCAAGAAATAATAAATATGTTTAATTATATAAAAGAATTGTTTGAGGAAATGTATTCTGGTAAAAATTCAGATTTAGATAGAATAAAGGAATCGATATTTAAACAATTAATAAAATGAAGATTAATAGAATAAAATTAGAGAATTTTAAAATACATAAAAATTTAGAGATTGATTTTGATGAAAAAAATATAATAATAGGAGAAAATGGAGTTGGAAAAACTTCTATATTTCATGCAATATTATTTGGTTTATTTGGAAAAGATTCTTTATCCAGTATAAATATATCAAATATATCATCTTTAATAAGAACTGGTGCATATAATTTAAATGTAGAATTGGAAATATCAGATGGAAATAATTTATACAAAATAATAAGATCTTCAAATAATAATGGAGAATCTAAGGTAATATTTTATGAAGGAAATAAAGTTATAGCTTCTGGGCCAGATATTGTTAATAAAAAAATAAAGGAAATATTAAATATAAATAGGATTGAGAAATTTACAGATGTATTATATATAAAACAGGGAGATTTGGGAAGATATATAAGTTTATCTGGAAAAATTGAATTAACAAAATTATTAGAAAAAATATTTGATATAGAATATTATTCTTTAATATTAAAAATAGTTGAGGGATTAATAAAAGACTTAGAAAAGGAAAAAGAATATGAAGAAAAAGAAAAGAATTTATTATTGAAAGATATAGAATTGTATAAAAATATCTTTGGCGATAGAGATATTGAAAAATTATTAGAAGAAATTAATAAATATTTGGAATTAAAGAAAATAAGAGATAATATATATAAGGATTATTTAGAACTAAAAACATTGGAAAGTAGTATAGATTATAATTTATTAACTCAGGAAAATTATTTAAATCAAAAGGAAAAAGAATATGAAGAAAAAGAAAAGGAATTATATGAGAATATATTAAATCTTGAATCTGAAAGAAAAAATCTTAAATATGAAAATTATTCAAAGGATTTATTGAATAGTTCTTTAGAATATTTAGAAAATAGAAAAAAGGAATTGGAATATTTAGAAAATGTTGATGAAAAAGAATTGGAATATAAATTAAAAGAATTAAAGGAAATTTATTCAAATATAGAAAAATATATAGAATATAAAAATATAGAAAATGAAGTAAAAAATATAGAGAATAAAAGAAAAGAATTGGAAAATAATATTATAATTTTAGAAAATAAAATTAAAGAAGAGGAAGAATATTTAAATATATTAAATAGAGAAATATCAGAATGTCCGGTATGTAAGAGAGCTTTAGATGAAGATTTACATAAAAAATTGTTAAATCAATATAAAGAAAGTTTGGATAAAGATAAAGAGAATTTAAGTAAATTTAAAAATGAAAAAAATAATTTAGATAAATTATATCAGGAAACAGAAAATAAATATAAGTATTTTTTATACATTCAGGGAAAAATTAAGGATAAAATAAATTTATTAGATATAGAAAATGAAAAAACAAGGATTGAAAAGGAAATTAATGAAATAAATTATAAAATAAATCAAATAAATGAATATAGGATAATAAAAGATACAATAAATTATATAAAGAAAAATGAATTGGATAAAGTAATAGATAATTTGAGAAAGGAATATCAAAATATAAAAAATGAGATAAATAATATAAGATATTCTTTAATGAGGATAGATAATATGAAAAAGAATTTAGAAAAAATAAAAGATATATATAAAAGGAATAATTTAAATTCAATAAATGAGTTTGAAGATAAATTAAATGAACTTGATAAAGAAATAAAGAAATATGAAAATCTAAAACCAGAATTAATAAAGAATTATAAAGAAAAATTAAATACATATAATAGTATAAATGAAAAAATAAAGAATATAAGTAAAAATATAAATAATCTTAGGTCTTTATATAATGTTCTATTAAAATATATAGAAGTTAATAGAGAAAAACTATCAAAAAACCTGGAAAATGCATTTAAATTCTATTTTAAGAAATTATATATATACCAAGATATTATAGATGTTGGAATAGATATAAAAGAAAGTAAAGTAAAAGATGAGAAGCTTTTTTATATTTATGTAATTAAAAATATTGATGGAAAGAGTATTAAAAAATATATTGATGAAGCTGGATTAAGTGGGGGACAAATAAAAATATTGGATTTAGCATTAAGACTAGCAATTGCTTCTATATTAAATCTAAACATTAATGTATTGTTATTGGATGAACCTACAGAATCTTTAGATGAAAATATAAGATTATCTTTGGCTCAATTAATATCAAGTTTGGATAATTATCAAGTAATATTATGTACGCATGATGATTTGTTTAAAGATAATGTTGAAGGAAAAATAATAGAAATTAAAAGGTAATTATTGCATATCCTTGATCTACTAAATTATTAAATTCTTCATATGAAAATATTTTATCTTTATATATTAATTTTTCTTCTGGTATATTGAATTTTACCATACATTTTTCACATGCATATATTTTTATATTTAAATTTTTTATATCCCCTAAATGTTTAGATATGATTAAATTATATTCTTCATTTTCTTTATTTAGAGCTTTAATTCCTTCTAAAGTAAAACAAATTTTTATATCTTCTGCTCCACTCATTTTTAATACCTTTGAAAATTCTAAAACCATTTCTACCGTATTTTTATCCTCTTTTGTTAATAATATTAAATATTTTGCCATTGAAATATAACAATGTTATTATTTATAAATGTTTAAGCATTTATTTCAAATTATTATAATGATATATAAGGTTAGAACATATATACAAGGATTTGATGAAATATTATACGGAGGAATACCAGAAAGAAATGTAGTATTATTAAGTGGAGGACCTGGTACAGGAAAATCTATTTTAGGTAAGCAATTTTTATATAATGGATTAAAGAATAATGAAAATGGGGTTTTTGTTGCATTGGAAGAGCATCCAGTAAGTGTAAGAAGAAGTTTTAAGAATTTTGGATGGGATATATCAAAATATGAAGAAGAAGGAAAAGTAGCAATTGTAGATGCTTTTACCGGTGGAACAGGTACTGCAGCTCAAAGAGAAAAATATTTAGTAAGAGATTTAGATAATATACATGAATTATTAGATGTTGTAAGACAGGCAATAAAAGATACAAATGCAAAAAGAGTTGTTGTAGATTCTGTTTCTACATTATATTTAATAAAACCGGCAATGGCGAGATCTATAGTAATGTCATTAAAAAGATTAATTGCAGGTTTAGGATGTACTGCAATATTTGTTTCTCAAATTTCTGTTGGTGAAAGAGGATTTGGTGGACCTGGAGTTGAACATGCAGTAGATGGAATTGTAAGAATGGATTTAGATGAAGTAGATGGAAAATTATATAGATCAATTATTGTATGGAAAATGAGAGATACAAAACATAGTTTATTAAGACATCCAATGGAAATAAATGAAAACGGAATAAAAATTGAATGGGATAAATATATTAGGATAGGAATTAATAATGTAAAAATAGACAATATACCTCAAGAAATGATTGAAGAAATAAATAAGGCTATGCAAGAAGTTGAGAAATATTCTGAATATAAAAAGAGTAATGTTCAAGAATTTGAAGAAGAATAATTAAAGAGGTTAAATATCTTTTTTGATTATCTGTTGATCTTGTTATATTATATGATTTATCAAGAAAGATACTTATATATTAGTAAGAAAACATATCATATATGAAGTCCTATATATTTTAAAGAATTTATTAATACCATGATATATAGATTTTTTAATCTAATGTTAATATTACTTATTGGTATTTTTGCAGGTATTGTAGGTTCTATAACAGGTCTTGGTGGCGGAGCGATTATTTCTCCAATTTTAACAATATTCCTAAATTATCCATTATATTTAACAATTGGTATATCTTTATTATCTACTATTTCTACATCTTTATCTTCATCTTTAACATATATAAAGAAAAAGATTGCTAATGATAATATAGCAATTAGTTTATTAACAGCTACAACCTTTGGTGCTATATTTGGATTTCTTTTAAATAACTATCTATATACTCATAATCTATTTCTTATTGTATATATAATATTTGGAGTTGTATTATTATTATCTTCAATATTTTTGATAATAAAGAATTTAAAAAAAAATATTATCCATCAAAGCCTGATGAATCTACATATTTCTTTAATTTATTTGGAAAATATGAAGAAAGAGGAAAGACAATATATTATGATGGAGTAAGATGGATTTATGGATGGACTGTTATGTTATTTGCAGGTTTTGTTTCTGGTTTATTAGGAATTGGTTCGGGAATATTAAAAGTTTTGGGAATGGATTTAATAATGAATTTACCAATAAAAGTAAGTACTACTACTAGTAATTTTATGATAGGAGTAACTGCAGATACATCTTCAATTTTATACCTCAAAGCAGGTTATATAGACTTCATTTTATTGCCTTTCCTTACTTTAGGGGTTTTAATTGGTTCAAGGATTGGAACTAGATTATTAATGAAATTAAAGGACAATATAATAAGATTCATTTTTATAACATTTATATCATATTTAGGTGCAAGGCTACTATTAGAAGGTTTGAATATCAATAATATAATTTATTCATTATTAATTGCTTTTTTAGTCTCTTTAATTTCATTTATATTATTAAAAAAGGTAAAATTTAAAGAAAAAGAAGAAGAAAAATTAAATTTTGAAAAATATATTAAAGAAGATGATATTTTTATTAACAAAATGTATAAACTTCAAAAAATTGCACTCATAGTATTATTTATTATAAATATTTTAGCTATAATATATTATTTATTAACAGAAAATATTTTATTATCATATATTTATTATTTTATTTTAATTTCTGTACCATTTATAGAAGTTTTAATGGAACTAAAGAAATATCTTAATGAAAATAATATATTATATATAGCATTATCAACAATAATTATAGTTAATTTAACAATAGGTATGTTTATTTTACCATTCTTAATTTTATAAATTATTATCCTTTAATAAAGAAAAGGATATTTTTTATAAAAAATCAAGTATATTTTTTTGGTCTCCTTTTCCTATTCTTTTAATTGTTATCCAAGATTCTCTTACATAATCTTTTATTTTATCATAATCTTTTTTTAATACCTCTATTGTTTTTTCATCAGATGGATATCCAGAACCTATATCTAAATTTAATTTCTCCTTTATTTTATCAATTTCTCTATCCCTTATAACTTTTGCAATAATTGAAGCTGCAGATACTACAGGATAATTTTTATCTGCTTTATTTTCTGCAATTATTTCAACATTTATTTTTAAATTATTTTTTATATATTCTATTACTTTTTTTGTATTAACCATTGGAGAATCAATTATTACTTTATCTGGTTTTATTTCTTCAATTATCTTTATCATATTTTCAAATTCTAAATAATTTAATTTATTTCTATATACATAATAGTCTATTGTTTTTGGACCAATTATTATATATTTATATTTGTCTGTTAATTTTATTATTTCATTATATATTTCTTCTCTTTGTTTTCTTGTTAATTCTTTTGAATCTTTAACACCTAAAGATTTTAATAAATCAAGTTTTTCTTCTTCTATACAATAACCAGCAATTACCATTGGACCAATTACAGGACCCCTTCCAGCTTCATCAATTCCTAATATTAATTTCATTGTGTATTGGATTTTTTCCATACTCTTGGGTATAAACCTCTTTTCATAATAACTCTATCAATATCAACTGCAATACCTTTTTCAGAACTTAAAATTTTTTCAGAATCCATTAATGCAGTTCCATATGCAACCAATTCCCCCTTTAATGTATATATTGTTACTAAATCACCCTCTCTTATATTTGAATATAGTTTTGATATTCCCTTTACCGTTAAATTTGCTCCATGTGCAATTGCATCTACTGCTGTATCTAATATCCAAATTTTCTTTGTATGCTCTGCTGCAACTTCTGCTGGTAGAAAGACTCTTTTTATATATTTTTCATTATTTTCATTTCTCCAAAACCATATTGAATCAACTATATCTTGTAAGGTAGATAAGGGATATTTTTCAGAATCTTCTTTTAGTTCTCCAACTCTAATTCTTCTTAATTGTTGCATATGAGCCTTTGTTCCTAAAGCTTTTCCTATATCATCTATTAATTTTCTTATATATACCCCAGCTTCTGTTGCAATTTGTAATAACCAATCTCTACCGTCAACTTCTAATACTTTTATACAATAAACATTTTTCTCTCTAGGAACCTTTTTTACTGCAGATTTTAATGGGGGTTTTTGAATAATCTTTCCCTGGAATTTATTTAATACTTCATATACTTTGTTTTCATCAATATCGCTATGTAGATGCATCCATGCTACATATTCTTTTCCAGCAGTTAACAATAATTTTAATACCTTCGTTCCTCTCCCAATTCCTATTGGTAATACTCCAGTTACTTTTGGATCTAATGTACCTGCATGCCCTGCTTTTTTATTTAAAATATTTTTTATCCATCCAGAAACCTGATGTGATGTAGGACCCTTTGGTTTATCTAAATTAATAATCGAGAAATCTAACAATTCATTTATTGGTCTTTTCCATGGATCATAACCATATTTTTCATTTGTTTCTTCTTCTCTTTTAATAAGGATTTCATATTTTTCATTTTCATATGGTAATTTACAATATTCTACCATAAGATTTTGATAATAAAAACTCCTATATATACAACTTTGGAATTTTTAAATATTTATTAATAAATTTTTCTATTTATTACTAGTTGATTGTCATATTATTTTATGATATGAGTACTTTTTAGTTGGTATATTTATAAATAATGCAAAGTTATACGACTTACTTAATATTCTATAAATATTTTTCAAAAATTTTATATAAGAAATATATAAGATTTTTGTATTAGAAATATAATATACAACCTATTAGATACAAATTTTTTATTTATAAATTTCTGTGAGTAAAATTTGTCATATATTAGGATAACTTTATTGTAATAACATAATTTAACGTCGTATAACCATATAAAATTTTACTATATAATAGATGTAACAATTTATCTTTATAAGTTTTAAGAAAAACTTTATAAATATTATATATAAATTTTTCTAATATATTATATAAAGAATAAAGTACCTATTTTTTAAATGTATAAGGATTCAACAACAATATACATCGGAGATATTAAAGAAGATTTAGAAGAATTAAAGAAAAAAGGCTATACAATAAAAGATATATTAAAGAAGGGTATTGAATATATAAAGATCCAAGAAAATTTTCCATATAATATTTCTGAATTAGGTCAGTCTATAAAAGAATTAAAAAGCCAGGTAGAAATGATAAAAGAGTTCAATTTATCTATAATATTATTAAATAAAAATATAAATAGGTTAAATAAAATTTTAAAAAAGAAGAAAACAAAGAAAGAAAAGAAGGGATTATTGAGAAGGTTGATTAACTTCTTGTACGGTTGATTCCCTATTTTCTTCTTTATTTATATTTTGACCTAATAATTTTTCTTTATCTATATTTGAATAAGGATTATAGTTTATTTTATCTTCTTCATCAACTTTAACTAAATAACCTGGAGAAGATATTACCTTATCTCCTATAACAATATGTCTATGTACAATTAATTGTCTTGCCTGTTTTATTGTTTTTGCTAAACCTTTTCTAAATACAATTGTTTGTAATCTTCTTTCCAATATTTCTCTTACTGTTATGTTTAAGGCTTCGCTTATATCTGAATTTTTATTTAATAATCCTAATTTAATTAATCTATTCTTTAATTTTTCTTCCTCTTTTGATACATCTACTCCAGCAGCTTTTTTAGCATTTAAATATCTAACATAGAATCTTATTCTTCTAGCAATTGTAGAAGCTTTCCATATTTCTCTTTTATTTTTTAATCCATAATGCTTTAATAGTTGTCTCTCTTCTTCTATTCTATCTTTTTGCCATGGATGTCCTGGACTTTCCCAGGTTTTTCTATTTCTCCACATTTTATTCTTTATTTTCAGATTTTTGTTGGGCCCTTAGTTCTTTACTCTTTATTACACCAACAGTAGAACCTTTTCTATGATGAGATCTTGTTCTTTGTCCTCTAACAGGTAATTTATAAGTATGTCTGATTCCTTTCCATGTTTTTAATTCAATTTCTTCTTTTATATCCATCTTTACTTGAATTTCCCAGTCTGGTCCTACTAAATGTTTATCCTGACCATCTCTAGGATCTTTTCTTCTATTTAGCATCCAGGATGGTATACCATAATTTTGTGGTCTTTTTAAGCAATCTTCCAATTTTTCCAATTCTTCATCTGTTAGAGATCCTAAAGCTTGCCATTTATTTATCTTTAATACGCTACATACAGAATTGGCAAATCTCCAGTTTACTCCAGGTATTTTTCTTAATTCTACAATTATTGGTTTATGACCATCTAATTCTACTCCTGCAATACGTATAACATCCTTTAATGTACTCCCTTCAGGTATTATTACTTTAAGTGCACCAGGCATTAAAATATTTAGATAAAAAATGTTTAAAAGTATATTATAAATATACATCTATGAAAGTTGGCTATGTTATAAAAGAAGCAACATCAGAATATTTTTATTTTGTTGTTGATCCAAGGGAAAGGTATTCAGTAGGTATTGGAAGCATAGTTAAAGTAAAAATTGGCGATTTTTTTTATTTTGGAATAATTGAGGATTTAAAATCTGAAGCTATTGAGGAAGAAAGATTATTTGATTATGAAGCAATAGAATTATTATATGGACAAATGAAAAAATTACAGTATTTAATAATTGGAAAGGCAATATTTATTGGAGTAATAAAAGATGGAAAAATATTACAAGAGAAACCAAAAACACCTCCAGTTCCTGGGGATGAAGTATTTTTACCAGAAGAAGAGGAAGTAAGTAAAATATATTCATTTGAAGAAAAGGAATTATCAATACCTTTGGGAAAAATAAATTTACAAAACAAAGAATTTATTGTAGATTTAAGTATAAAAAATCTAATTATAAGACATACTGGTATTTTTGGAATAACTGGTTCTGGAAAAAGTACAACTGTTGCTCATATAGTAAATGAATTATCAAAGAAGAATATACCAATATTGTTATTTGATATTCATAGAGATTATATTTTATCATTTGAAAATTCTATAATAATAACATTTAGTAAAAGAGAAAAAGAATTTATTGAAAAATTAGTAAGTGAAAGAAATAAGAAAAATGTAATAGTATGCAATGCAAAATTATCATTAAAATATATAAAAGATTATATGGAAAGTTTTTTGGGAATATCTGGAAAACAAGCCCCCCATGTATATTCTTTATTATATAGAATTTTATCATTAGAAGAGGGAAAAGCACCAAAATTTATGGATAAATTATTGGAAATGGTAAATAAAAGAGATCCACCACAAGTATTTGAAAAATATAAAAATAGGGAAGATGTAATAAGATCTTTACAATCAAGATTATTAAGGATAAAGGATTGGATGCTATTTCCAAAAAATGTAGATGATATGGGTGAAAATGTAGATGAATTATTTAATAAATTGCTAGAAGATATTAGAAACTTTAGTATTTCAGATTATAATATAGTTAAAGAAGAAAATGGAGAAGTATATTTGGAAGAATCTAGTAAATTTATTCCAAGGGTAATTATATTTGATTTATATCCATTATCGATAGAAGAACAGAGAATATTAATAGATATATTATTAGAAATTGTTTATGAAAAATATAAATCTTGGAAATTTAATAATAAAACAGATATATTAGGAATTGTAATTGAAGAAGCACATAGATTTGCATCAAAAAATAGTGAAGTTTCTTCAAAAATATCTTTAATTGCAAGAGAAGGAAGAAAATTTGGTTTAGGATTAATTTTAATATCTCAAGTACCTTCCAGTATTATTGAAGATATTACATCTCAATTAAATACATTTATTTTATTAAAAATAATTAATCCAAAAGATTTAGAATTTATAAGAAAAACATGTCCATATTTATCTAGAGAATATTTTGAAGCATTAACAAAATTAGAAACTGGTTCATGTTTAGCAGTTGGGTTAGCATTAAAGAATCCTGCAATATTAAAAGTAATAAAATCTGTAGAAGTTGGTGGAGCAGAAGAAGATATAGATAATATAATAAGAGAGAGAATATTATATGGAAGTAAAAATAATTTTTAATGGAATAGGAAATAATTTCTTATTTTCTGAACAAGATATATATAAATTTTTTGATTATCTAATTGATAAATATAAATTGGTAATAAATAACAAAAAAATAATAATATCAGACAAAGAAAAATTTTCTTCATTTTTATTTGATACAAATAAATTTACTATTGCATTAAATTATTGGGAAAGAATTGATTATTGTTTTATATATATTTCTTCAAATAATTTTGATATATCAAATTTAGTTCATGATTTATTAGAATATTTAAAACCCAAATATTTTAAAATTGTATAAAGATCAAAATTATTTATATGCCGCGGTGCCCGAGCGGTCCAAGGGGTATGGCTTGAGACCATATCCCCGAAAGGGGGCGTGGGTTCAAATCCCACCCGCGGCGTTTATATAAATTTTCTATAAATATAATTAATGGAATTTAATGAATATCAGGAAAGAGCAAAAGAAACTGCAATGTATCCAAATAAATTGGATGGAGGATTTTTCTATACTGCATTAGCATTGGCTGGAGAAGTTGGAGAATTATTAAATAAAATAAAGAAAATTGCTAGGGATAATATTCAAATAAAAAGGGAAGAAATTATATCAGAGCTTGGGGATATTTTATGGTATCTTTCAGAGACTGCAAGAAACTTTAATATTTCTTTAGAAGAGGTTGCAGAATATAATTTGAAAAAAATTAGAAGTAGAAAAGAAAGGGGAACCTTACAAGGTAGTGGGGATAATAGATAGGAATAAAGGGTTTTTTAGCTATTATTCTTTTAAATGATAAAGAGGTTTTTATAGTATGAATGATAATGTAGATTTATCGAAAGTTCTTCAAGAATTAAATCCAGATTTGAATTATGGTTTAACAAAGGAAGAGGTTGATAAAAGGTTAAGAGAATATGGATATAATTTAGTAGAGGAAAAGAAAGAAAGTAATTTGATTAAATTTTTGAAAAAATTTATTTCAGTTTCTTCAATAATGTTGGAAATTATTATAGTCTTATATTTCATATTTGGAAGATATATAGATGCATCTTTAGTTTTATCTTTATTATTTATTAATGTATTAATATCTTTTATTCATGAAGAAAAAGCAAATAAAGCATTAGAATTGTTAAAAGAAGAATTACAAATACAAGCAA
>WYEB01000151.1_pt1 | contig 27689 bp, 27 predicted proteins | sample 6343061 | NCBI WGS metagenome assembly WYEB01 (sample SAMN13812332, study PRJNA600296) | hot springs metagenome | biome: ENVO:00000051; feature: ENVO:00002007; isolation source: sediment sample from Evening Primrose shelf | place: USA: Yellowstone National Park, Evening Primrose Hot Spring ... | reverse complement strand
AGAATAAACCCCTCTTTTGTTGGCTACTTCTTAGCTAAAAACGAAAAGCTAATAGAAAACCATAAAATCTTTGCCCTTTTCCCAGAAGAACGGGATTGTCTTGATTTTTTGAATGTTTTTTCCTTTTTTTCCAAGCAAAAGTCAGCTTACTTTCCTTCAACTCCAGTTCTTCCCTTTTCCGAAAGCATTGCCATAACTTCAGCACAGTTTGAAAGGTTAAAAGTCCTCTGGGAGCTCCCTATACTTAAGGTTATTGCTACAACCATCCAAGCTTTGATGAGAAAAACCATTCCCCGAGAGGTCTTACGGAGCGAATACATCTACCTCATACCCGGAGAGGAAATTCCAAGAGAAGCCTTTGTTGAAGGGCTTGTCAACCTTGGATACGAGAGGGTGGGAGTAGTTGAGGAAAAGGGTAGCTTTAGCGTAAAGGGAATGGTGGTCGATATCTTCTCACCCCAGTATGACCATCCTGCAAGGGTCGAATTCTTTGGCGACGAAGTCGTAAGCTTAAGGCTCTTTGATTGCCAAACCCAAAAGAGCATAAAACCTTTAGAAGAGCTTATCATTCTGCCCGCAAGGGAAGCCTTCTTCCCAAGGGAAACTAAACCCATCTATGAAAGGCTCTTAAGCTTTAAGGATAAGATTTACCCTGAGCGTTTAGGCGAGCTTCTATCGCAGGTTGAACATCGGAAGGTCCTTGAAAATGAGGATTTTCTCCTTCCCCTTTTCTTTCCAAACCTCAAAGCCCTCTTTGAAAACTCTGTAGAAAAGCCCCTTTTTCTTTTGTATGAGCCAGAAACCCTTAAAGAAAAAGCCTATGAATTCTGGGATAAGACCTCAGCGTTAGCCCATCGGGCAAAGGAAAGAGGACGGCTCATCTTTGAGGAATCCTTACTCTACATTCCTCCTCAAGAACTCTTCGCAACCCTTGAAAGAGCTGAAAACATCATCGCCAGAGAAGCATCTTACGCCAACGAGCCATCCCTCACCTTTGAAATAAAAGAAGTAAAAGACCTCTTGCTGAAAAAAGAAAGACCCCATTCTGACAGAATTGAAGAAGGCTTTTCCACCCTTCTTGAGCTACTTGAGGAAGGTTATAGCGTTTATCTGTTCGTGGCCTCATCCCACGCCAAAGAGGTTATTCAAGCTGGGCTTGAAAGCCGGGGAGCCCATGACTTAGAAAGATTGACCTTTGTTTCAGGCGACCTGCGAAGAGGCTTTATCTTTCCTCAAGAGGCAATCTGCGTTACCTCTGAGTTTGAACTTTTTGGAAAGCGCTCCGCTAAAACCCCTCAGGCAAAGCCCAAGGGAAGGTTTAGAAGGTTTGAGGACCTAAAGCCTGGAGACTTTGTCGTTCATCGAACCTATGGCATCGGGCGGTATCTTGGGCTAAAGACTTTAGCGGTAAACGGAATGGAAGGAGACTTTTTGGAGATTGAGTATGCCGATGGTGATAAACTCTACCTTCCACCGGCAAGGCTTGATGAGCTCTATCCTTATGTAGGCGTCTCCGATAAGGAGCCAAGGCTTGATAAACTCGGGAAGCAAACCTTCCTTAAACGAAGAAGGGAGGTAGAAAAGCGCCTTACCGAGGTGGTTCAAGAGATCCTTACCATCTACGCCGAACGAAAAGCCATGCCCGGCTACTCTTTAAGCTTTCCAGCCCTTGCCTATCAGCAGTTTGTAAACACTTTCCCCTATGAGGAAACGCCAGACCAGGCAAGCGCGATCGAGGATGTCCTCTCTGACCTTTGTCAAGACAAGCTAATGGAAAGGCTTGTCGTTGGGGATGTAGGCTTTGGAAAGACCGAAGTTGCTCTTAGGGCAGCTTTTATTACCGCCTACAATGGGAAACAGGTTGCTGTGCTTGTTCCGACAACCATCCTTGCGGAACAGCATTATCAAACCTTTAAAGAAAGGCTAAGCCCCTTTGGCTTTGAAGTGGGCGTTCTTTCCCGGCTAAGGAGCCCAAAGGAAATTAAAGAAACCTTGGAGGGCTTAGCTAAGGGGAAGGTTCAGGTGGTCATCGGCACACACAGGCTTTTATCTTCAGATGTCCAGTTTAAGGACCTTGGGTTGCTCATAATCGATGAGGAGCACCGCTTCGGGGTAAAGCAAAAGGAAAGGCTAAAGCAGTTAAAGAAGTCAACGAAGGTGCTCATCCTTTCGGCAACGCCTATACCAAGAAGCTTACAGCTAAGCCTTCTTGGCATCTTTGACCTCTCAGTGATCGAGACCCCTCCCCAGGGCAGAAAGACCATTACTACCTATCTTGCAAGGTTTGACAGAGAAGTTATAAAATCGGCGATAGAGGCTGAGCTTAGCCGAGGGGGGCAGGTCTATTTTGTTCATCCAAGGATAAAGGGGTTAGCCTCCCTTGCCCATTTTATAAAAGCGCTTGTTCCTTCGGCTCGCGTTGAGGTTATCCATGGACAGATGCCTGAAGAAGTTTTAGAAAAAAATCTTTATAAATTTTTAAAAAAGGAGGTAGATGTCCTTGTCTGCACGCCCATCATTGGGAGTGGGGTTGACATACCAACCGCAAACACCATCATCATCAACCGTGCTGACATGTTCGGGCTTGCCGACCTTTATCAGCTAAGGGGAAGGGTTGGAAGGGCTGATGTCCAAGCCTATGCCTATCTCCTTGTTCCTGACCTAAATAGCCTAACCGAGGAGGCAAGAAAGAGGCTTCGAGCCCTCTTACAGCATACAGAGCTTGGCTCAGGTTTTAAGCTTGCGATGAGCGACCTTAAAATCCGTGGAGCAGGAGAGCTCCTTGGGCTTAATCAGTCAGGACATATAAACGCCGTAGGCTATGAGCTCTACCTTGAGCTCCTTGAAAACACGATAAGAGCCCTGAAAGGTGAAAGGATCGAGGACTGGGAGCCCGAGGTAAACCTTAGAGTGCAAGCCTACATCCCTCAGAGTTATGTCCCAGACCCAGAGGAAAGGCTTAGCCTCTATCGGGAACTCGTGTTATGCAAAACCGAGGAAGACCTTTTTGAATTCAAGGGTCTGCTTGAAGATAAGTATGGAAGGATGCCAAAGGAGGCGGAAACCCTTCTCAAAATCTATCATCTTAAGCTTCTCATGAGAAGGCATGGAATCCTTCAGGTAGAGGAGAAGGGTGCAAACCTCTTTTTAATCTTTAAAAACTCAGACCTTGTTCCTCGGCTTCGGTCTGCCCTAAAAAATGTAGAGGGAATTAAGGTTGGTAGGGTTGAAGCTCAGAAAGGTTTGGTCAAGATGCAACTATCCTTCAAAAAGGAACCCCTTGATTTAGCCTTAAGCCTGATAGGTCGCCTTTAACTCTTTCTCGATAAGAGCCCAAACCTCGGGCTTGAGACTAGTTAGAAAGCTAAAGTGTAGGTTAGTGTTATCTTCCTGATAGGAAATATCTCTTAATAGACTAAAAAGGGCAAACTTCATAAGCCTTTCCTTAGTTGGCACTTCGAAGCGAAGGTAAAAAACTAAGGAATCCTCTGTTAGATTAATCCTTCCTTTAGTTGTAACACAAGCTCCAGAACGAGAAAGGTCCTTCAAAATTCCAGTTAGGAAGACCCTCTGCACATGCTTTTTAAACTCCTCATCGACCATCGACTTTTCATCGAGCACCAAATCGTAGATATAAATTTCTTTCTTGGATATAAAATCTACTTCCGTAGCAAAGTTTGTCTCTCTCAGCAAATAATAATGCTCATTTTGTAAAAGTTTATTCACATAAGCAGGTGGTATAAAAGAAAGAAAAGTAGGAATAGGTTTTGGAATTGAGAGCCTTGGTTCGCTCCGAGGGTCAATAATAGAGACTATGTAGTTTTGACCTTCTTCTTTGCTGAGCCTTGCTTGAAAGATGTAGCGAACATCTCCTTGAGGGATAACGAGCAAAAACACCTCAAAGGGTTGAAGGCTTGGTAAGCCTTCCTTGTTTAGACTGAAGGTATAGTCGTTAAGGATTAAAATTTGAACCGGATAGATGTTCTTTTGGTAAACCAAAAGAGGTTTTAGTTTCCCTGATTTCAGCAAGTCTAAAATGTTCGTAGGAAGTTTGGAAAAGGAGTTTAAACTTAGGTTTCTTCCTGATAGCCGCTCCCGCAGCTTAAGAGAAAAGCTTAATTTTTCAGTCATTTAAGTTCCTTTTTTAAGGGCTTAAACGCTCCAAGGTTGCGTATTTTAGATGAAGAAGCGTCGGACCCTTTCCCACAAAGTTTACCATAACTTTTTCTTGGTCGACAACCTTCATGACTTCACCCTCACCAAACCTTGGATGGCGAACAAGGTCGCCTACCTTAAAGGGCATGTTGATCGAGGCTCCCTTTTCTTCTTTCTGAGCCTGAGCTATGGGTTTCTCTTGTCTACCATACTCTACATAGAGCCCTTTTGGCACCTCTTGCAAAAACCTTGAAAGCTTAGCAAAGGTCCTTCCTTCACCTGGAACATATATTGTTAGCGGGGCAATTAAATAAAGCCTTTCTTTAGCTCGGGTTACGGCAACATAAAACAGCCGTCTTTCCTCCTCAAGCTCCTCCGGGTTTAAAAGACTGTAAGATGAGGGGAACCTGCCCTCGATCACCGAGAGGACAAAGACGGTGTGCCATTCAAGACCCTTAGCTGAATGGATGGTTGAAAGGGTGAGAATTTCTTCCTTTCTTTCTCCTTCAACCTCGCTTGAATAGATGGGCTCAAGCACAAGGTCAGTTAAAAACTCCTCAAGGGTTTCGTATTTTTCGGAGAGGGCTATCAAGCTTTCAAGGTCTCGCTCCCTACGGTGAGCATCCTCAAAGTAAGCTCTTTCAAAGATAGGTTCATAGAATGAAAGCACCTGAGAGAGGGTTTCAAGAGGGGGCAACCTCTTTCCCATTAAGTCTTGAAAAAGATTGAGAAGCTTTTGAAGCTCAGGCTGAGAAAACTGCCTTTTTATGTTAAAGATTGCACTTTCAAGGTCAGAGGTCTTTAGAAGATTTACGATCCTTTCAGCAGACCTTGGACCTACCCCTTCAAGAAGCAATAGCACCCGGTTCCAGGAAAGAAAATCATAAGGGTTGACCAAAATACGCAAGATGGACACTACATCTTTGATATGGGCAGATTCAAGGAGCTTTAACCCACCATACTTTACAAAAGGGATACCCCTTTTCGTTAACTCAAGCTCAAGGTCGTAAGAATGAAAGGCTGCCCTCATGAGGACCGCTATCTGAGATAGAGGGACGCCCTCCTCGTTCGTGAGCCTTAAGATCTCATCCGCCACAAATTCGCTTCCAGCATGGTCATCTTTTGCTCGAAATAGGATGGGCTTTGGTCCTTCCTTTTTTTCAGTGAAAAGGACCTTAGTATACTTGATCTTTGAGCGTTCTATAACGGCGTTTGCGAGGTCTAAGATTGGCTGGGTGCTTCGGTAGTTCTGCTCAAGCTTGATAATTCGAGCTTCTGGGAAATGCTTAGGAAAATCAAAGATGTTCCTATAGTTTGCCCCGCGGAAGCCATAAATGCTTTGAGAATCATCGCCAACAGCCATGACATTCCGATGGGAAGAAGCCATGTAAACCACGATCTCTCCCTGAAGAAGGTTTGTATCCTGATACTCATCAACCATGATGTAGTTATACCTTCTTCCAACCTCTTCCCTCACCTGAGGATAATCCTTAAGGATGGTAAGCCAGTTTATCAAAAGGTCGTCATAGTCCATCAGTTGATGCTCTCTCTTGTAAAGCTCGTATTCTTTAAAAAGCCTCTCAATCTGAGGAATAAGGTCTACAAAGTTTGGATACTCGGTAGTGATAATTTCTTCTAAGGTTTTGCCTTGATTTTTAATCTTGCTTAAGATGCTTGCTAAGGTTTCCTTCTTTGGGGCGTGCCTTTTTGCCCCAGGAAAACCTAAACTATTCTTTAAAAGGTTTAGAAGGTCTTCGGAATCTCCTCGGTCAAGGACAGTAAAGTTTGGACTGAACCCAAGGAGATAACCATACTGCCTTAGCATGTAATGGCACAAAGAATGAAAGGTTCCACCCTGAACCTTACCGCAGGAATTTCCAACCAGGGCTTCAGCGCGGGTAATCATTTCTCGAGCCGCTTTTCGAGTAAAGGTCAAAAGAAGGATCCTTTCAGCAGGGATTCCAAGGCTTACAAGATAGGCAAGCCTTGTCGTTAAGGTTCTGGTTTTGCCTGAGCCAGCGCCGGCTATGACAAGGACAGGACCTTCTATGCTTTCAACCGCTTCCCTTTGAGCGGGATTAAGCTTTTCTAAGATTTCTTTGATGTTTGGCATGTTGAGAGATGCGCCCCTGGCAGGACTCGAACCTGCGACCTTGAGATTAGGAATCTCACGCTCTATCCTACTGAGCTACAGGGGCACATGTTAAATTTTATACAGATATCTCTGTTTGACAAGAGCCTTACTTCTTAAGCCCAAGCTTGTTTATCACGCTCTGGTAGCGAAGGAAATCCGTCCTTTTTAAATAATTTAGGAGCGCCCTTCTCTGCCCGATTAGCTTCATAAGCCCCCGGCGGGAATGAAAATCTTTCCGGTGAACCTTAAGATGCTCCTCAAGCTGTTTGATCCTTGCAGTCAAAAGGGCAATCTGCACTTCAGGTGAACCCGTATCCGAAGGATGTCTCTTAAATTCTTCAATGATCTTACTTTTAACCTCAGGGTCTAAAGGCATAGCCTAAAAAACCTCCTTTCTTTTATTTTTAAGCTCCAGATGGGATTACCCGCATCCAGAGCAAGCTTCTCTAAAGATAACATCCTTCACAAATTCTTCAAGCCCAGGGACATCAACCTCAAAGTCAAGAACAAAGATGTTGGGCAAAGGTCTAACCTTGACAAAATCCTTAAGCGTCGTTAGATAAAACTCATCTTCCTTCGGGGTAAATCCTTTATAATCCCAATGGTCTGGGAAGCTTAGCCTTCCCTTAAGCTTTATCCCAAGCCCTTCAAGGGTCTTAAAAAATTGCTCGTTATCTCCAAGGGCTGAAAAGGCGATAAACTCTATGTTGTTATGAGGCTCAAAGGGTTTTAGCTCGTGGTTAAGAAGACGGAAGTTTCTTCTATACATCTTGAAAACAGGCTTATTTTCAAAAGAAAATTCAAAAGGACAAATCTCCTGATAAGCTAAAATCAAAGCATGAGCCCTCTTTAACGAGCCCTTCGGTTCCCTTAACCTACCAAAGGGCAAAAGCCTGTCAGAAAGGTCTTTTCTTTTGATGAGAACAAGGTCCAAATCTCGATAAAGCGCCCGATGTTGAAATCCATCATCAAGGATGATAAGGTTTAGTTCGACCTCTTTAAGGGCTTGCAGCGCGCCTTCATACCTTTTCTCGCAAACGGCAACGCTAACCCTTGGGTTTCCTTCAAACAGCCTTGCCAAAAGATAGGGTTCATCTCCAGCCTCGTAAACATCTCCTAAGAGCTTACCCTCCTTCAAAACCCACTTAAAGCCTTTACTCTTTCTGCGGTAGCCTCGGGAGAGGATTAACAGGTAAGTATCCTGAGATAGCTTCTCCGCTAAAAACCGAACGACCGAGGTTTTGCCCGTGCCACCGCAGGATAAATTCCCAACCGAGACAACCGGCACGGGGACTTTTTTGGGTTTAAAGACTCCAAAATCATAGAGCAAATTCCGAAGGATTACGAGGTAAAAATAGGGATTAACGGCGTTGATTATACTTTGCCACATCTCTCAAGAGAAATACAAGAAAAATGATGCCTCCGATCAAAGCGCTTAGATATTGGCTTAAGCCCCTCCAAAGGATGATAAAAAGCCCAAGATACTCTTCGGGAAGATACTGAGAGAACACAGGTATCGCTCCAAACTCCCCTACCCCGCTTCCACCAGGAGTTGGGCTCATAAAGATGGCATAAAGAAGCGGTAGCTGATGAATAAAGACCTCGACGATAGAAACTGAAGGGTTGAAGGCTTTTAGCAAGGCAGCACCTATGGCTAAAAAGGAAAGATAAAGGTCAATGCTCAAAAGCACTGAAAGCAAAAAAACCACCTTATGCTCCCGATAGAACCTTCGACAAGTAGCCACATAACGTCTAAAAGACCTTTTAAAGGAAGAAATAAGCTCCTTTTCTCTCTTAACTATCCCTCGGCGTTCTTTCAAAAAAAGATAGGCAAAGTAAAGAATTAAGCTTAGGAAGAGTATGGCTAAAACTATGGCTAAAAGCTCCTTAGCAAGCTTGGGGGATGAGAAAAGAGCCTTCAAGGTGAAGGGAAGAAAGAGCAGATAAAAAAGCAATCCTGAGAGCCCCTTTAGAGTGACCACAGTGGCGATTTTGTAGACCTCGCCTCCTTTTCGTGTAAGGGTGTAGAGGGGTAAAAACTCGCCCCCAAGATGGGCAGGGGTTACGGTTGCCCCAAAGGTGTTAACCAAGGAGACAAGATATCCATAGTGGATAGGGTAGTAAAGACCTATAGAACGGGCGATAATGATCACCCGAAGCATATCAAAGGTATGAAAAAGAAGCAGAAAAAAGAAGGCTAAAAAAAGTGATTTTCTGTCAAGGGCAAGAAGAACCTCCCAAACATCCTTAGGAAAGTAATGGTAAGCAAGATAAAGAAAGGATAAGAGGATGATAAAAGCGGTTATCAGAAGTCCTTGGAGTATCCTTTTAATCATTCAACCTATTATAGCATTTCACATGAAGCTCTGCCAGAATAAACTTCTTGCTCTTGACCGAGTTTGTTTTTGAGTTAATGTGAAGTTTAAACACCGAGATAACCATTAGTTATGGCAGGCAATACATTTGGAACCCTGTTTAGAGTAACCACCTTTGGAGAGTCGCATGGCAAGGCTCTTGGTTGCGTAGTTGACGGCTGTCCCCCTGGTCTTTCCTTATCCGAAGAATACATCCAAGCCGAGCTTGATAAACGGAGACCAGGAAAATCCCATCTTGAAACCCAAAGGAAGGAAAAAGACAGGGTCCAGATCTTGTCCGGAGTTTTTGAGGGGCTTACAACCGGTCATCCCATAGCCTTGATCATCTTTAACGAGGATGTGCAAAGTAAAGCCTATGAACCGTTGAAGGATGTTTTTCGTCCCGGACATGCTGATTTTACCTATTTTATGAAGTATGGGATAAGAGACTACAGAGGTGGTGGCCGGGCAAGCGGAAGGGAGACGGTAGCAAGGGTTGCGGCTGGAGCCATCGCCAAAAGGATCCTCGAAGAGTATAAAATTCAAGTTATCGGCTACACCCTCTCCCTTGGTGGAATAAAAGCTCAAAACATCGACCTTGAAGAGATAGAAAAAAACCCTCTTTTCTGCCCTGATAAATCGGTAGTTCCCGAGATGGTAGAGCTTATTGAGAAGACAAGGAAGGAGGGGGATTCAATTGGTGGGGTCGTAGAGGTTGTGGCGAAGGGCGTGCCAGCCGGGCTTGGAGAGCCCGTCTTTGATAAGCTTTCAGCAGACCTTGCTAAGGCATTATGCAGTATCCCTGCGGTCAAAGGCTTTGAAATCGGAGCTGGCTTTAAAGCCGCAGAGCTTAAAGGCTCTCAGAACAACGACCCTATATCTTCCTCTGGGTTTCTAAAAAACGATGCTGGCGGAATGCTTGGTGGAATATCAACCGGGCAGGACCTGGTTGTGAGGATTGCCGTAAAACCCATTCCAAGCATTGCCAAACCTCAAAAAACGGTCAACACCAAGGGAGAAGAGGTTGAAATAATCGTCGGCGGAAGGCATGATGTCTCAGCAATTCCAAGGATAGTGCCCGTTGCTACCGCCATGGTTAGAATTGTCCTTGCAGACCACCTTTTGAGACAGCTTGCCTACCTTGCCTTTAGAGCTCGTATCCCCTTCCCAGACTTTTTCAAGAAAGATTAACCCAAAAACTTTCGCAATAGCCCGCCTTCGACGATAAGGTCAGAAATTAAAGAAAATTGCTCGTTTTTTACTGCCTTCAAAACCCTCGTCGTTACATCCTTATGGTCAAGGTCAACGGATGTCTTTATGTCTAAAGAATTTACCAGCTTTAGCGAAGCTAAGAGCTTTTTCCGAACCTCTTCAGGGAGGAAATCCAGGGCTCTGGTGTTTAAATATCTTAAAGCTATAGAAAAATCTATCTCAAGGTTCCGATAGATGCCCTTTAGCTCTCGAATTTCCTCTGGAGTTAGGGCGGAAAGTCCAAATATCTCGGGAGGCAGTCCAATAGAGTAGCAAGCAGCACAAAAGCCGATCGCCCTTGGGAGCGTCACCTTCCCTAAGGTCCTCGCATAACCAAAGAGACCCACATGAAGCTTTCTCATCCTACGCCTTGGAACATATTTAGAGACAAGGTTGATCAGGTCTGCTATTTTCTCCACTATCTCTTGATACTCTTTAGAGGTCTTTTCTATCACGCTTTTGGCAAAGGCTTCGTCAAACTCCTCTAAGGGATGCCTAATAAAGCTTTTAAGCCTTTTTATAGCGGTTATCACATCCTCAATAGGATTATCATATTTGAAGGCTGATTGCACTGTGAAGGTCTCAACGCAAGGGTATTCGGAACATACATAGTCAACAGTATAGGGGGTGAGATTACCCCTAAAAGGAGGAGACCCTGCCCCAAGGATAGGGTAGATATCTTTTTCTAATTCTTGGGAAACTCTCTCTAAACTCTTTAGGGCTATCTTATTGGCAAGGACTGCGGAGATATTGCCGTAGTTTAAGGCTGGGTCTGACCTTGCCAGAAAAACCCGAAGATAGCTTTCTTCCTTATCCTTAAGAAAATCTCTTACTGTATCCTCGCAGGCAAGCATTGAGGGTATATCTTCAAAGAGGGGAATAACATTTATTTTTTCTGGCAAAAAGTCTCCCACCCATTCGGCAACGGTTATACTTCCGTTGTAGATCGGTTGATTCTGCTTCCCGGAGATGAAGTTTCTGTAGAAATAGTAGACCCGATTTAGGTCTTCAGCTGAAGTTGTCATGGGTAAAATGACCTCAAAGATGGGAGGTGGGCAAAGCTCACCATAGAAAAGCCTTGCCACATCCATACTTCTCGGGATGCTCTCTAAGGCTTCAACCAAGACCTTTGCTTCTTCTTTTTCAACGGCTGGGTTTGGAACCCTTAAAGTGATAAAATACTCAACTCCAAGGGGATGTTTTTTGAAGAAATGAGGATATTTTGTGAGTAATTTTTTTACTACGAAATCGTCAACCTCTTTACCCTCGCTATCCCACATCTGCTCATCGCAGCCAAGATGAGAAAAGGCATAGTAGGCTTCTTGGATCTCGTCATCGCCAGACATGTCTTGCGTTTCCGCAAAGAAAGGAAGAGAAGCATTATCTGGATGTTGGGTTGACATTACCCTTGGGATCTTCCTCATGCTTTCTTCTCTTTTAGTTTATCAAAATGAGGTTTTAACATTTCATAGACCCGTAGGTAATGGTTGGAAGCTAAACGGACATCGTCAAGGATGGTTAGAAAGTTTACATCACCGACCCAACGAGGAACAACCTGCAGATGGATATGCTCAGGATAGCCAGCTCCAGCCACTTTACCAAGGTTAAAACCCACATTAAATCCATCAGGCTTTAGACATTCTTTAAGAATCCTGATAGATTCTTGAGTAATCTTCATCAGGGCTAAAAGCTCCTCGCTTGAAAGGTCCTCAAGCTCAGCCACATGTCTAACGGGGCTGATGAGAAGATGCCCTGTGTTATAGGGAAACTTGTTGAGCATTACTACTACTAAATTATCAAAGTAGATGATAGGTCTATCTTCCGGGGCTACTCCCTCGTAAGGGGGGCAAAAGATGCATTTGCGTTCCCTTTTTCCGCTTACATACTCTCCTCTCCAGGGAGCCCAGAGTATCCTCCTTTCCATGTCTTAGACCTCTTCTCTTATCTAACCTCGCCCTTACCTTTTGATTAAAACTTCGATGGTCTTTACCTCTTCTATTTTGGGAACACCTTTTAGGCTTGCCAAGATCCCAAGCAGGATGTTTTGGCAAAGAAGCTTCAAGTGTGGTTTTAACGGAATGTCTTCATCATTTACAAAAATTTTTATATCCCCGTTGTTTTGGACTCCTAAATAATCCTCCACAAAGTTAAGGATCCTTTCTTTATCCTTTGCTTCAGCAACCATCTGGATGTTTTCTATTCCTTCAGGAAGCTCCTCCTCATCGTTTCTTTTAAGCCAAATCTTAGGAACATCCCTCCATTCTTTAAAGCCCTCAAGGATTACCAAGTCGTAATCAAAAAAAAGCCTTTCAAAGAGGGTAAAAACTTCATCTTTTTCCTTTGGCATGTCTTCAATAAAAAGGGTCATCTTGTCCCTTTGAAAAAGGGCAACTAACCTTGCTCCTGCTTTTCTGTATTTAAAAGTGTCAGAGCCCGGTTTATCAGTTTCTTCCGTGGTTTCTTTTGTAGATTTAATAACTCCAACCTTATAGCCCTTCTCTGAAAGCTTGGCAACGATATAGGTTCCAACCGTAGTTTTCCCAGAATTGTGGTATCCAGATAAAGCAAGAAATTTGGGCATACCCTTGCAAAAACTATTTAAGGATAAAGCTTTCTCCAGGTCTTAAAACTATAACCTCGGGTTGATAATTCTCTTCGCTAAGGAAGGCTTTAAACTCTTCAACCGTGCCGGTAAGAATTGGGAAGGTCTGATAATGCATGGGGATTACGAATTTTGGCTTGACAAGCTGGCAAGCTTTAGCTGCTTCCCTTGGACCCATCACATAGTGGTCTCCTATGGGTAAGAGGGCTACCTCAGGCTGGTATAGCTCACCTATCAGCTTCATGTCGTAGAACAAACCCGTGTCCCCAGCATGATAGACCCGAAGTCCATTCTCCAGAGTGATGACAAAGCCGCAGGGCTCACCACCGTATGAACCATCGGGCAAAGATGAGCTATGAAGAGCCATAACCATCGTAAAGGTAAGCCCGTTTGAACGGTAGCTCCCCCCAATGTTCATGCCTATGGCATTAGGAACGCCCTTACTTAGAAGATACTGCTGGATTTCGTGGATGGCTATGACCTGAGTTACCGAAGTCCTTGCAAGCTTTATCGCATCCCCTAAATGGTCTCCATGGGCATGGGTTATAAGGATGTAATCATAGGGACCAAGGTCAACATTCTTTGGGGCTTGAGGATTGCTTACCCAAGGGTCTATAAGAATCTTCTTACCATTAGGGGAAACTATTTTAAAACAGGAATGTCCATAAAAGGTTAACTCCATGGGCTCACCTCAGAGTGAATTTCTTATTATACATTATAAAACTCAAACGAAAACTCGCAAGCTAAGGGTTTTGAAAAGCTCAGTTTATTAACCTTTGATTAGCTTTGCCACAAAAAAACCAACAGCTCTTGTCTTATGGCTATAAAACCTTTTAGTCTTAACCATGTCGGGATGGAAGGGCTTACCTTGCCATTCGGTTAGCCCCGCTTCAAAAGGCAGAGGAGCTTCAAAATCAAGAAGCCTCGCTTGCCTTTTTCGCAGTAGATAATCAACTACGGCTTCGTTCTCCTCAGGGTTTATGGTGCAGGTAGAGTAAACCATGAGGCCACCTGGTTTTAACAGGTCAAATGCTCGAACGATAAGCCCTTTTTGAATAGAGGGAAGGTTTGCCCTGCCTGAGCCCTTCTGATAGAGCAACTCCCCTTCAAGCCCTATGCGGTATCTTCCTTCTCCAGAGCAGGGGGCATCGACCAAAACCTTATCAAACTCCATTCCCAAGGGAAACTGCTCTCCCCGGTATCTCGTCAAAATAGCACAGGCTACTCCCAGTCTTTTCAAGTTTGCTGAAAGAGCCGTTAGTCTATCTATCCTTTTGTCGTTAGCGATGATATAAGCCCTATCGTTTGTGAGCATGCTCATTAAAGCGGTCTTTCCGCCTGGTGCTGCGCAGAGGTCAAGTATCAACTCTCCCGGCTTTGGGTCAAGAGCGATCACTGGAAGAGCACTTGAAAGGGTCATAGAATGAATAAGCCCAAGGCTATACTCAAGAACACCCCCAAGAGAAACCTCATCGTTGTTCACAATGTAGTAAAAACCGGGCACCGTTGATACTGGCTCAGCCACGATACCCTTCACCCTTAACTTTTCTAAAAGAACCGGGACCTCATCTTGGCTTACCTTTAGATTGTTTATCCTAAAATACTGTTGATGTGGTGTTCGAAGATGTTCAATAAACTCGTCAAAGTCTGGAATAATCTCTTGATAGCGAGAAAAGTATTCTAAATAGTTGAACAATTAGCCTTTACCCCCCTTTTTAAGCTTCCGTTAAGCAGTAGCTCGCTTAAGTGTGTGTGGTCCTCGGCGATTAGGTCGGCAAGTCTTAAATGCTCCTCAGGAAGGGTTGTTTTGATAGCAACGCAAAAGAGCTCTGCCGATTTGGCTGACTTAATCCCAGCTGGTGCATTTTCGACGACAAGCGAATCATCTTTATCAGCCTGAAGATGAGATAAAGCTGTAAGATAAGGGTCAGGATGGGGCTTTCTTCTCGGCACCTTATCCCCTGTTACGATAACATCAAAAAACTTTTCTAAGCTTTTAGGAAAAACCTTTTCCAGGATCTCGGCGTGAGAGCTTGTAACCAAGGCAAGCTTCCTTCCATCCTTCTTCAAGCTTTCTAAAAGCTCTGGCACTTGAGGATAAGGCTTGACAAGCTTAGCGTATCTTTCTAAAAAGATCCTCTTCTGGAGCCTAAAGGCTGACTCAAAAAATTCCTTCGTCGGGATTACCCCTCGAGAGGTAAAAAGGGTTCTTGCAGTGTCAAGCTCTATTGCCCCTTCATGAAGATAAATTTCTTCCTCGCTAAAGGATAGCCCTAATTGCGAAAAGGCTTCAATCCAAGCCCTGGCATGATACTTCATGGAGTCAAGTATCACGCCGTCTAAATCAAAAAAGATGTGTCTTTTCATGGCTTAATTTTCTCCCAGAAGGCTTCTTCAGTAATACCCTCTATCTTTATTAGCTTTTTCCTTTCTCTATGCCCTTTCACAATCTTAAGATTTTCCTTGGGCAGATTTAGCCTTTTTGCCAAAAAGGAAAGAAGCCTCTCGTTAGCCTCGTTGTTCTCTGGCTTTGCCCGAATTTCTACTTCTAAGGATTTAGGGACGCAAGACTTGATAACTCTATCCTCTTTTCCATTTGTTTTTACCTTTACTTCAACGAGCATATTTTTAAGGATTTGCCAAGGTTAATACAGATTAAATCTTATATAAAGCAAAAGCTCACGGATAAGATATATTAAAAATATTACCGCAACCGGGCTTAGGTCAAGCCCATATATAGGGGGAATAACCCGTCTTACTATTCTTAGCACAGGCTCGGTTGTCCGGTAAAGAAACCGAACCACTGGATGATAGGGATTGGGGTTAACCCAGGAGATGATAGCTCGAGCAATAATAAGCCAGACATAAAGGGATAGCAGAAGGTCTATCGTCTGGATCAAGGCTCGAAGAAGCGCGTTTAGCATGCCTTTCCAAAGGGGCAGATTGGGTATCTACATTCTGAACAGTTGTAACAAAAGCCACCGTGACCAAGCCTTGCAATGTCTTCCCGAGTAATCCTTTCGCCAACAAGAACCCGGGGTAGGATAAGGTCAAGGATGGTGATTTTGAAAAACATTGCACAAGCAGGTATCCCAAGGACCACCCTATCTCCAAGGCTTGCATAAAGGAACATGTTTCCAGGAAGCACCGGAGTTCCATAAACATAATGGTCAGGATTTAAGTCTTGAATGGCTAAACGAGTAACATCGTCTGGGTCAACAGACATTCCACCAGTAACAAGCACCACTTCGGCTCCTCGGTTAAATAGGTCATCGATGGAAGACCTGATAAATTCCCTGTCGTCTGGGGCAAAAAGCGGCCCAAGGACGTTTAATCCAAAGCTTTGAAGCTTCGGCATTAACCTCGGGGCAAAGGCATCCTCAATTCTGCCGTAGAAAACCTCGTTCCCAGTGATAACAAGACCTGCGGAGTTAACCTTTCTGGGCAGAACCCTTAAAACCCCTTGTGAATACTCCGAGCAAATCCTTTCCACTTCCTTAACGAGAGACTCTTTTACCACAAGGGGAATTGCTCTTCCCCCGGCAAGCTGGTCTCCCTTTTTTACCCAGAGATTATTATGCTTTGTGGATAAGCTTATCTCCCCAAGCAGGTTTATACGAAAAACCGCTTCGGTTTCCACCTTAAAAAGACCATCTCTTTCCGCCTTAAAGATTACCTTTCCCTCGCGAACCTCTGGAGAAAAGGTAACTCCCTCTCCACAGCAAGCTCTGGCAAGCCTAAGAGCAACCTCATCCTCATGAAGCTCATCCGGCTCAAGCTCAAGAATGTAAATGTGGTCTTTCCCGCAGGCTTTAAGGATTGGGATGTCTTCTTCTCGGATGATATGCCCCTTCTTAAAGCGAGCCCCCTTAAACTGACCGGGGACGATCATGGTTACATCGTGGGGTAAAACATGTCCGATAGCCTCCTCAACGGGGATTAGCTTAGACCTCACCCCTTCTTGCCTCCTTCCTTTCGTAAGCTTCAATTATCCTTTGCACGATGGGATGTCTAACCACATCTTGCTTAGTAAAGTAGACAAAGGCTATTCCTTCGATCCCCTCGAGTATCTCCATCGCCTCAAGCAGACCTGACTTCTTTGGGTCGGGAAGGTCAATCTGGGTAACATCCCCTGTGATGACCGCTCTTGAGCCTTGCCCGATCCTTGTCAAGAACATCTTCATCTGTTCAGTAGTAGTGTTCTGGGCTTCATCCAAGATTATGAAGGCTTCGTTCAAGGTTCTACCCCGCATGAAGGCAAGGGGCGCAATCTCAATCACACCTCTTTGGAAGAGCTTGGCTACCCGGTCAAAGGATAACATGTCGTAGAGGGCGTCATAAAGGGGACGAAGATAGGGGTTCACCTTTTCAACGAGGTCTCCTGGCAGAAAGCCAAGCTTTTCTCCAGCTTCAACCGCCGGTCTTACAAGGATGAGCCTACTTACCTCTCCCTTAAGCAGGAAGGATACAGCCATGGCTACCGCAAGATAGGTCTTACCGGTTCCTGCTGGACCAATACCAAAGACGATTTCAGCCTGCCTTATGGCATCGATGTATTTTTTCTGAGTAGGGCTTTTGGGGGCAATAACCTTTTTCCCAGAGGTGACAAGGATGGTATCAAGAAAGATCTCCTTTAATTTGGTGTTTGGGTTTTCAAGAAGGGTTCTTCCTGCGTATTCCACATCCGAAGGATAAAGATTATAACCAGCCTTGATAAGCCCATAAAGCTCGGTTAACGCCTTGTCAGCAAGCTCAACATCATAAGGCGCACCAGTCATGATTACTTGATTTCCCCGAAGCGTGAGCTCCACATGAAAGAGCTTTTCTAAAATCTTAAAATTTATCCCCCTCTCCCCATAAAGGTTCCTAAGAAGGGGATAATCCTCAAAAACAAGCTCTCTTACCTCAACCTCTTCTACAGCCCTTCTTGCCATCTCTTTACTCATCACCCCTTAGTTTTTGTTTGAGTATAATATTAGATTAGTTAAATAAAAATTCAAGTAAAAGTAGGAAAGTCTTATGCCATTTGCAAAACAACCCAGTGCCATCTAACCCCTACCGCTTTTGTCCATCCTGAGCCTACTTTTTTTGTCGCCCCGAGCGCAAGCGAGGGGTCCCTCGGCACTTACGCACCTTGGGATGACAGGGTGGAAAATGTCGTCTCGAGCCTACTTTTTGTCACCCCGAAGCGTCAGTCGAGGGGTTCCTCCTCCTGGGGACGCCATCCCGAAGGAAGTGAGGGATGCACGGCTTACGCTCGGCAGGACAAAAAAATGGGCGCTCGGCAGGACAATGTAGAGGAGACCTTTTTGAACAGCACCCCTCGTTGCTTGACAAAAGAAAAATTTAGTCTTAAAATAAAAGAAAATCTGGGGCCGTAGCTCAGAGGGAGAGCGCGTGAATGGCATTCACGAGGTCGTGGGTTCAAGTCCCACCGGCTCCACCATCTAAAACTTTATGCCTCAAGAAAAGATAATCAACTTAGAAAAACGGCAAAACCTAGGAGAAAGGCAGGCTTTAAACCCCGTTGAAGAAACCATCCTTCGCACCACAAAAGAGATCGTCATCAAGTTTATAGAAATGGGACGGTGCTCACCGGCAACCTTCGAAGAAGTCTTTACCTTAGTCCATCGGGTAGTAAAAAAGACCATAGAGCAGGGCTAAAGTTTTGCTTAAAATTTTAGCCGTTCATGGAAGCCCCCGCATAGGCGGAAACTCAGACATACTTCTGTCTGCCTTTATTGAAGGTGCCTCATCAAAAGGGGCAAGCGTGGAAAAGATCTCCCTCTATCAGCTTAAATTTTCACCCTGCATTGAGTGCGGAGGCTGCGACGAAACAGGAGAGTGCGTCTTAAACGATGACCTAACCCCTATCTATGAAAAAATCCTTTCTTCTGATGTGATAGTCTGTGCAACCCCCATATTTTTCTACTCCCATCCGGCAATGCTACAAGCCTTTTTTGAACGCTTCCAAGCCCTCTGGTGCCGAAAATACCGTTTGAATGAGCCTCATCCCTTCGGGAAAACACCCAAAGGCTTACTTCTTGGTGTTGGAGCCACAAAGGGTAAGAAGCTTTTTGAGGGACTTGTCAGATCCTTTAAGTATGTGATGGATGCCTGCTGGGGTGTTTATGTAGGGGGCTTATTCTTCCGTGGTGTTGACGAAAAGGGAGCAATCCTTAAATTCCCCGAACACTTAGAAAAGGTGAGAGAGCTTGGAGTAGCCGTTTCCACCCTTCCTGAAGAGGAATGGCCAGTTGAAAGAAGCGCAAGCCCATAAATTTTATAGTTTCCCATACTTCTTGAACAACTCCGTATAGCCTCGGGCTCTTTCTTCAGGGTCTTTGCTTGTCCAAAGGTCGCTTATCACGGCGATAAGGTCTGCTCCATGTTTTAAAAGGATTTCTGCTTTTTCAAGGGTTATGCCACCGATTGCACAGATGGGAATGCTTAGCTCCCTCTTAGCTTGTTCTAAAATTTCCAAAGGGGCTAAGGAAGCCTTTGGTTTGGTTGGAGAGGGGAAAAAGCTCCCAAAGGCAACATAGCTTGCCCCAAGGCTTTGAGCCCTCTTTGCCCGCTTAAGGTCAGCATAGCAGGAAACACCCACCACCGCATCCTTTGGTAAAAGTTTTCGCACAAGGGCTATGTCTTCATCATTCTTCCCCACATGAACCCCGTCTGCAGAAACCTCCTGAGCCAACCTCACCCTATCGTTAACAATAAAAAGGGCTGAATAGGCATGGCAAAGTTCCTTTAGTTTTTCAGCAATCGGAATGAGCTTTTCATCTGGGTTAGTCTTATCTCGAAGCTGAACTACTCTTGCCCCTCCCTTTAAAACCTTCTCAACTAACTGAAAGATCTTTCCCCCTTCATAAGGGGTCAACCTTTCATCCGTTATGGCATAAAGACCAGCAAGCTTCATGGTTATGTCTTCTTTTTCTTAAGCCTTTCAAGGGTTCGAAGATTGATGGAAAAGGAATGCTCCTTTGTTGGGAAGGCTCTTTCTTTTACTTCTTTTTTATAGGCTTCAAGGGCTGATTTGAGAAGCTCAAACCCGTTAATGTAAGATTTTACGAACTTTGGGCGAAAGCCTGGCAAAAGTCCAACCACATCATGGAAGACAAGGATCTGACCGTCGGTGAAAGGACCAGCTCCTATGCCGATTGTAGGTATACTTAGGTTCTCAGTGATAAGCTTTGCAAGGTCAGAGGGGACGCACTCAAGGACGATGGCAAAACAACCAGCCCTCTCAAGAGCTTTTGCCGAAGAAAGGAGCTCCCTTGCCGTTCTAAAATCTTTCCCTTGAGCCTTAAGCCCCCCAAGTTCTAAGCTCTTCTGAGGTGTTACTCCGATATGCCCAAGAACGGGTATCCCAAAAGATACAAGGCGTTTGATAAGCGGGACGACTTCAGCTCCGCCCTCGATTTTAACGCCGTGGCATTTACCTTCTTTGACAAACCTTCCTGCGTTCTCGATAGCCTGCTCCATCGAAGTCTGGTAGCTAAGAAAGGGCATGTCGCCAATTCTTAATGTGTTGCGGGCGCCTCGAGCTACCGCCCTGCAAAAAAGGAGCATCTCTTCCATGGTGATGGAATAGGTGTCCTCCTCTCCGAGCATAACCATGTTGGCAGAATCACCGATGAGGATAAAATCAACGCCAGCGCTTTCAGCAAGCCTTGCCGAAACATAATCGTAAGCTGTAATACCGCAGATGACTTCCTTCCCCTTTTTAGCTATCAAGGTTTGGGGGCTTAATTTAAAAAGGGACATTGGGTTGCCTCTTCGGAAACACTAAACCTTGCTCTAAGATGTAGCGTTTGCCAAGCTCGGTAAGCACTCGCCCCCTCCTTGTGCGAGAGACAAGCCCAAGTCTGATGAGAGGAGGCTCAAAGATGGTCTCAAGCTCCGAAGGAGAGAGCTGAGAGGCCAAGGCTAAGCTTTCAAGCCCAGCTGGACCACCGTTAAAGTGATAATAAAGGGTGAAAAGATAACGCCGGTCTTCAGGGGAAAGCCCCCATTCATCTATGTCAAGAAGCCTTAAAAATTCTCGCACGGTGTCAGCTGTTATCAGGTCTTTTAAACCCTGGTTTGTGCCGTTTAAGTAATTGTCCAACCTTCTGAGTAAGTTTAGAGCCTGCCTTGGTATGCCCTTTCCAGCTTTTGCTAAAAGGAGCGATGCTTGCCGCTCGAGGTTTAAACCAAGCTCCTTTCCTGCTCGTTCGATTATCTCTGCAAGTTCAGCCTCGTCGTAGAAATCAAGCTTAAATACAAGTTGGAAGCGGTCAAGCAAAGGTGGTAGACAAAGGTTAGGCTTGTTTGTAGCTCCAATGAGGGTGAACTTGGGGAGCTTCAAGCGAATAGTCTTTGAGGCAGAGCCTTTGCCGATCACGATATCAAGAGCAAAATCTTCCATGGCGGTGTAGAGGATCTCCTGACAGACCTTGGGGATTCTGTGGACTTCGTCGATGAAGAGGATGTCGCCATCGCGAAGGCTTGTCAAAAGGCTAGCAATGATGCCCGGCTTGTCAAGGACTGGTCCTGAGGTTTGTTTTAAGTTTCGTCTAAGCTCAAGGGCTATGATTCGAGATAAGGTTGTTTTCCCAAGCCCCGGTGCCCCGATAAATAGGGTATGAGGAAAGGCATCCCTCCGCTGTTTAACTGAGTTTATGTAGATAGAAAGCTCTTCAACGACCCTTTTTTGTCCGATAAACTCTTTAAGGCTTGTTGGCCGAAGGTTTTGCATTTACTAATTATTATATAACAACTTGAAGAGAGAGGAAGAAGGATTTATAATTGAACTGTGCCTATATACGAGTTTAGTTGCGAAGTTTGTGGTCACTTCTTTGAAAGCCTTATAAAGGCTGGAGAAGATTTTCCAGCCTGCCCTCAGTGCGGCTCAAGGCAGGTGCTAAAGGTGCCTTCAATCTTTTCCTTTAGAGATGCTTCTTCAACGAGAGCAGCAAGGGAAAAAGCAATCCTTAAGAGGGCAAGGGATTATCTCATCGACGGAAAGTACAAGGATGCCCAAAGGTTCTTAGAGAAGGCTAAAGAATTTCATCCTACGGATAGGATTAAGAGATTATCCGATGCCCTAAGCGAACGCAAACCAACTTCAGGATACTTTGTCTCAAAGCCTGAGTTAGTAATTACCAAGAAGAAGGGGAGCTAAGCATGGACTGGCAGGACGACTTTTCAAGTTTGATAACCTTTAGCACCTTCATCCTGTCTTTGAACACCGCAGCCCTTGTTCACCTTGGAGAATTGCCAGACCCCTTAACTAAGGAAAAGAAGGTGGACCTTGTTTTGGCAAAGCAGGTGATAGACACGCTGGAGATGCTCCGCGAAAAGACAAAAGGCAACCTTACCCCTGAAGAAGAGGAACTGTTTAAAAGCATTCTCTTTGATTTGAAACTCCGTTTCGTTAAGCTCTGTCCTTAAGCTTTTTAAACATTTCATGAATTCAGAGATTTTGCTTTCTCCAGCCAAAATCAACCTTACCCTTCAAGTTCTTAAAAAACGCGAGGACGGCTATCACGAAATCTACACCATCTACCAAAAGATAACTCTCTTTGATGAGCTTGAGGTTAAGCCTCAATCGAGCTTTGAGCTTGAGTTTATAGCCGAGGAATACATCCCTTTAGAAAAGAACTTAATCTTTCGTGCCTACAAGCTCTTTTCCGAGGCTTATGGAATAAAGGATGGTTTTAAAGTGAGCGTGATAAAGCGAATTCCTATGGGAGCAGGGCTTGGGGGAGGAAGCAGCAACGCTGGAACTTTTCTTAAGTTCTTAGGGAAAAGGTTTGGCATACCCAAGGAAGAGCTCCTTTCCCTTGGGAAAAAACTTGGTGCCGATGTCCCTTTTTTTATCGAAGATTATTTTTCAGCTTGTGGTTTTGGCATAGGAGAGGTCTTAAAGCCCTATCCTAATTTTCAAGCCTTCTATCTCCTTTATTATCCAGGTTTTAAGATTGAGACTGCCTGGGCTTACCAGGCTTTAAACTTTAAAGGTGAGAAAAAGCCTTATCTCTACAGCGAGGACCTACCACCTTGGAAAGACCCAAAGGGGCTAATAAACGATTTTAAAGATTTAGTATATTCTAAGTATCCTCAATTTCGGGATTTCGAAAAAAGTTTTGAAATTGTTATCTCGAAGGTTCTAAGCGAAGGTTCCTCTTCTTCTCTCACCCCAAAGGCTTTTCCCGAGGGGTCCCTCGCTTCGCTCGGGATGACAGAAAGAGCTGGGATGACAGATAGAGCCGAGATGGTAGATAGAGCTGGGATGGTAGATAGAGCCGGAATGAATGGGGAAACCGGGATAAAAAAGAGAGTAGGTTTAAGCGGAACGGGTTCAACCCTTTTTGCAGTCTTTGAGGATGAAGAATATGCCTCTCAAGCCTACGACCTACTAAAAAATTTTTTAAAGGGTGGTAAAATTTATCTTGCTCGCAATTTGAAGGGGTAAAGTTTGTGTTTTGCCTTCTGTCATCCTAAGCGTAGCGAGGGGCTCATAAATTTTGGTTTTAAAAAGGAGGAGGAAGGATGTTTTTAAACCATATGAAGCTCATCTCTGGGACGGCAAACACTGAGCTTGCCCAGAAGATAAGCGAATACTTAGCTACTCCTTTAGTGCAAACAAAGATAACCCGTTTCAGCGACGGGGAGGTCTTTGTGGAGATCAAGGAAAATGTGCGCGGGGCAGATGTTTTTATCATTCAGCCTACCTGCCCACCGGTTAATGAAAACTTAGTTGAACTACTCATCATGGTGGATGCGGCAAGGAGAGCTTCAGCAAGAAGGATTACCGCGGTCATCCCCTACTACGGATATGCAAGGCAAGATAGAAAGACCGCTCCCAGGACCCCGATCACCGCAAAGCTCGTAGCTAATGTCATAGTCGTGGCTGGGGCAAGGCGAGTCTTAACAATGGACCTACACGCTGGGCAGATCCAAGGTTTCTTTGACATTCCCGTTGACCATCTCTACGCCATGCCCGTTTTCTTGGAGTATCTAAAAGATAAATTCCGTGGGGAAGAGATAGTTATAGTCTCACCAGATGCCGGGGGTGTTGAGAGGGCAAGGGAATATGCTAAAAGGCTAAACGCCACCATGGCTATTGTTGACAAAAGAAGACCAAGACCAAACGAAAGCGAGGTCATGAACATCATCGGAGATGTAAAGGATAAAATTGCAGTAATCATCGACGACATGATCGATACTGCAGGAACCATCTGTAAAGCGGCTTCAGCTATCATGGATAGAGGAGCAAAGGAGGTTTACGCTGTTGCCACCCACCCGGTTCTTTCAGGACCTGCGGTTGAAAGGCTTGCCCAATCACCGATTAAAGAGGTGGTTGTTAGCGATACCATCCCGCTAAGGGAAGAGGCTCAAAGGCTTGATAAAATAAAAGTGCTCTCTGTCTCCAAACTTTTAGGGGAGGCTATAAGAAGGATCCACACGGACGATTCTATTAGTTCGCTTTTTATATAATATCTACTTTTAAGGAGGGAAAGGGATGAAACAGGTAGCGCTTGCGGCTCAAAAAAGAGAGAAAGTTGGGAAAGAGGTCAGTAAAAAGCTCCGTAAACAGGGGAAAATCCCAGCCATAATTTACGGACCTGGGATAGACCCACTCCCTATCGCTGTAAACTTTAATGAATTCGAAAGGGCTTATAACCGTTATAAAGGAGAAACGGTGCTTTATCTTCTTGAAGTTGCTAATGGTGAGACCCAAAAGTATCAATGCATCCTTAAAGAATTTCAGAGAGACCCTGTTACGGACAGGTTTATTCATCTTGATTTCTATGCCGTCTCAGCGGAAAATGTTCTTGAAATAGAGGTTCCGATTGAGTTTGTTGGAAGACCAGTTGGTCTTACTAAAGGCGGAATCCTTGAAGTATTCTTGCACGAGCTTACCGTAGAATGCTTGCCCACTGCTATCCCAGACAAGATCGTGGTAGATATAAGCCATCTTGACCTTGGAGATAGCCTGCATGTTAGAGATATCAAGGTCCCAGAAGGGGTAAAGATTAAGGACCGTCCGGAGGAGACAGTCTGCACCGTGGTTGCTGAAGAAGAAGAAAAAGTTGAGGGTGCTGAAGAAACTACAACCACAGAATAGATGCGCATTAGATGTGGGTTTTTTGTGGGCTTGGCAATCCTGGCAAAAAATACGAAAGGACAAGGCATAATTTTGGTTTTATGGTAGTGTCTGCCTTTGCGGAAAGACATAGCTTACGGTTTAAGTATGATGAGCTCTATCCTGCTGAAGTTGCAAGTCTAAACAGGACCTGCCTCCTTTTTAAACCCATGACCTTTATCAACCTCTCAGGGGTTGCGGTTAAAAAGCTTTTGAAAAAAGAAAAGATAAAGCCAGAAAAGCTTTTGGTTATCTACGATGATATGGACTTACCCCTTGGCAGGATTAAGCTACTTCCTAAGGGGGGAGCTGGTGGGCATAACGGAGTAAAGTCAATAATCTCAGAGCTTGGAGTCAATACCTTCCCGAGGCTAAGGCTTGGTATCGGTCGTCCACCCGAAGGGATGGACCCAAAAGACTATGTGCTTTCGCCTTTTACTCCTGATGAAGCTTCAATAGTTGAAAAGGTGATAGAGATAGCTACCCAAGCCTTGGAAGACCTTTTGCAACAAGACCTACTAAAGGTTATGACAAAATACAACTCTCTAAAAATTTAAAAGGGATAAAATGGACGAAAAAAACAAGAATTATCAAAATTTTAAAGTTTCTTTGAAAGAGCAGCTACTAAGGATAGAAGAAATCTTATACCTTTTAATTTCTCTTGGTTTGTTAATTGTCTTTGGTCTAATCCTTGTTGATGGTTTCTTTGTTTTTATCTCCTTGTTTGATGTGAAGGACATTACTCATAGTGTGGTCAAGTTTTTAGATAAAATACTTGTCGCTTTGATCGTCGTTGAGCTTTTCTATACGGTTATGGTTGCTATCGTTGAAGAGAGCGCTATTAAGTGTGTTGAGCCATTTTTGCTCGTTGGTGTAACTGCTTTAGTCAGAAGGCTCCTTGTGCTAACCTTTGAAATAGCTCATCCAGTTGTGTATTCTGCAGAAAGAATGACCTTTTATCTTATTGAGATGGGTTTGATAGGCTTTTTAGTCATAGTCTTTGTGATCGCAATCTACTTATTTCGTAAAACAAGGAGAGGGTAGATGCATCCGCAGGGTATACTGGTCCTTGATTTCGGTTCCCAAACAACTCAGCTCATTGCCAGACGGGTTAGAGAAAACAATGTCTACAGCGAGATTAAGCCATGTTTCATCAGCCTGGAAGACCTAAAAGCCTTTAATCCAAAGGGCATAATCCTTTCTGGTGGACCAGCAAGCGTCTACGACGAAGGGGCACCCCTTCTGCCAAAGGAAGTCTTTGAGCTTGGCGTTCCTATCCTGGGTATCTGCTACGGAGCTCAGCTCATGGCTTATCTCCTTGGGGGTGAGGTTGAACGGAGCGAAAAAAGGGAATTCGGTCCGGCTGAACTCTTTATCCTTCGTGAAAGGCCAATCTTTAAAGGCTTAAGCAAAGAGAAGCCTTACCGCGTATGGATGAGCCATAGCGACCGGATTATCAAGCTTCCCCCAGGTTTTATCTGTCTTGCCAGAACTGAGCATTCTCCCTACGCCGTGATAGCTCACGAAGAAAAGCCTTTCTTCGGTGTGCAATTTCATCCTGAAGTTATCCATACAGAGGTCGGCGAAGACGTAATTCGGAACTTTCTCTTTGAGGTTTGCGGATGCACCCCCAACTGGACCATGCCTTCCTTTATTGAAACAACGGTTGCCGAGATAAAAAATCTTGTAGGCAAAGATGAAAGGGTAATCTGTGCCCTTTCAGGTGGTATCGATTCAACCGTCACAGCTATCCTTGTGCATAAGGCAATAGGAGATAGGCTTATACCTGTTTTTGTGAACAACGGTCTTTTGCGCAAAGGCGAGGTCGAGGAAGTAAGGTCTTTAATGGAAAGCTTAGGGATTAAGCTTGAGTATGTGGACGCAAGCAAGCTTTTCTTAGAAAGACTAAAGGGGGTCACTGACCCTGAGAAAAAACGAAAGATCATAGGCGAAACCTTCATTGAGGTTTTTGAAAACAAAGCAAAGGAATTTAAAAATGTAAAGTATCTTGCTCAGGGCACCCTCTATCCAGATGTCATAGAAAGCGTCTCCTTTCGTGGACCTTCTGCGGTGATAAAGAGCCATCATAATGTGGGCGGGCTTCCAGAGAAGATGAACCTTAAGTTGATTGAGCCTTTGAGGGAGCTTTTTAAGGATGAGGTAAGAAAGATAGCCGAGCTCCTTGGTCTACCAAAGCATATCGTCTGGCGGCAACCCTTTCCTGGTCCGGGCTTAGCTATAAGGATCCTTGGGGAAGTAACGGAAGAGCGCCTGCAAATCCTCCGTGAGGCTGACGCCATCGTTCAACAGGAGATGTTAGCAACCGGTTGGTATTACAAGGTATGGCAGAGCTTTGCGGTTCTCCTTCCAGTAAAGACGGTAGGAGTAATGGGGGATTATCGGACCTACGAGTATGTAGTAGCTTTAAGGGTAGTAGAAAGCCAGGATGCCATGACCGCAGACTGGGTTCGTCTTCCCTATGAGCTCTTAGCAAGGCTCTCAAACAGAATAATCAACGAAGTAAAAGGCGTAAACCGGGTAGTTTACGACATTTCCTCCAAACCCCCTGCAACCATTGAATGGGAATAAAGAAAACCTTTTCCTTCGCAAGCTCATCCATGTAGCCTTTTCCTTGTTTCTACTTTGCGGAACCTATTATCTTGAAAAAAAGACTTTTCTCCTTCTTCTTTTTGTTTGTTTCTTAGCAGAAAGCCTATGGGAATTTATAAGACTAAAAAAGCCTGATAGTTTACCAAGATTTTTACGCGTTAAATCCTTGCTTAAGGAAAGGGAGGCAAAAACTTTCACGGATGCTTGGTATTTTATTTTAGGTATTTTGATAGCAAGCCTTTTTCTTTGGGAAGCTTGGCTACAAGCACTAATTCTTATAGTTGGAATTTCTGATACAGTTGCCTATTTTGTAGGCAAAGCTTTAGATGGACCAAAGATATTCCATGGGAAAACATTATACGGTTCATTAAGCTTTTTTATTTATACAGTGTTAATACTCTACGCTTTTGGATTATCAAAAGTAGCTGGTGTGGTTTATCTTTTTCT
>WYEB01000150.1_pt1 | contig 27938 bp, 33 predicted proteins | sample 6343061 | NCBI WGS metagenome assembly WYEB01 (sample SAMN13812332, study PRJNA600296) | hot springs metagenome | biome: ENVO:00000051; feature: ENVO:00002007; isolation source: sediment sample from Evening Primrose shelf | place: USA: Yellowstone National Park, Evening Primrose Hot Spring ... | reverse complement strand
AAGTCCCACTTCCCCAGACACTTCACCTCGTGCACGGGCCGCCAGCTGTCCAGGTCTATTACTTTCGCCTCGTCGCCCAGGACCACAACGGCGTATCTAGGCGCCTCGTATACGCCGCCTACCAGGCCGTAGGGTATAAGCACAAGGTTGAACTCGCCAAACAGCGACCAGTCGGGTTTATAGAGGCGCCCGCCCCTCAATATGGCGTTGCCGTAGTGGACGCCATCGTCTACCCAAGGCACTTCGGCCGCTACGTCCAGCCCACGCGCCCTGCCTCCCTCAACTACGTAGAGTTCACCTCTTGAGTTCCCCACGTACAACATACCCCATCCCCACCGCCAGCACCAGGTAGTGGACAGATAGCTGCACCTGGGGACCCACCAGGAGCGGGAAAAGGGAATACCTCGACTTGGAGGAAAGCGCCGTGAAGACGGCAAGCGGAAAGAACAGCGGCGCGGTCAAGCCGAGGCCGAAGACGAGCACCATGCCCATGTAGTACGGAGACGCCGCAACGACGGCCAACGCCGCCGCGGCGGCCAGCACAGCCCACTTCCTAATCGTGAATCCCCCCAGCAGAGGCAACAACGCCCACGCCAGATCAAACAGCCAAGCGTAGAGCCCAGTCCCGCCCAGCGCCGAATCCACTGCCCCCCTCGCGGCGAAGTAAACCCCAAACGCCAAGTTGAGCTTGTCTCGGAAGAAGAGCGAGAAAAACAACGGGAGGAGCCAGAGGAGTTTTATATAGATCCCCACGTAGGACGCCAGGTCCACAGCCGTTAAGATAAGGGCCGCCGCGGTAAGCGGCAGGGCCCGCCTGCCCCAGTGCCCCAGCAATAGGAAGGAGTAGACGTATAGGGCGAGCATCGAGATAAACCCAACCCACTGGATCCCCACGAAGAGGGCGTGTGTGGCGGGGGTCGCGGGGACGAAGATCCAGAACCTGTTGAGTATTCTGTTTAGAAAAAACTCAAGAACTAGAAAAAAGAGGTACATTTACTTTCTGCGGAGCGCAAGACCAGCCACCACAGCAAGCAACGCCACCAACACTCCTATGACCGCCCAGGCCCAGGCAGGAGTCGTCTCCACGACGTGCGTCTGTGTAACCGTCGTAACAGAGGTCTGCGTGACAGTCACGGTGGTCGGCGCCGGTTGCGTCGGCTGAGGCGCCGCGATTATGCGTCTCTCAAGGCGGAACTGCACCCATCCGCTGGTGGCCTTCAAGCCGCCTCTCTCGCCCTTGGAGCCGTCCCACGTGGCGAAGGCGGCGCTGAAGTCGTCGGCAAGCGAGCTCATCAGCGGATGCACCGAGCCCAGCGGCCTGACCAGCACCACATACCACGCCCCGTCTTTGTATACTGCATATGCCTGCACCACCTGCGCCGAGTCCGGCAACAGCTCCACCGGCGAGGTCGGCGTTGCCTGGAGTCCCAGGGCCTCTCTCTGCTGGGGGCTGAGGCCGTACCCGGCGCCGGCCACCAGGTTCTCCACGCCTACCCCGGCCCTCCAGTAGATTATGTTCACGGGGTTGTCCACGGTGCCCATGCATATATACGGCAACTGGGCCCTCGACACGGGGAACTGCACAGCCACAGCGTCTGGAAACACGTCGAGGCCGCCCGGCTTAGCTACGTCTTGCGTGGCGTCTTTCCACATCAGCAGGAACGCTATGTGCGTGCCGTTGTACACAGCAGCCACAGACACCGCCCGGTTCTCAACAGCGGGGGCAAGCGGGTAGACGAGGGTCTGGCCGGTGAGGGGCACATCCGCAGGCTTGGGCCACAGAGACGAGGCGGGGTCCACAGGCAGGCTCCCATTTATGAACTTCACCAACACGGCCGACTCCTGCGCGGTCACCACCACGATGCCCAACGTAGCCAGCGCCACCGCAACGACAAGGGCGATGCCCGGGAGCAGGAGCTCGGGCCTCCTCATGGCAACCCCACCACGCCTCTCTGTAGTTGCGGCTGGTTTGCATATCTCTTCGGGTTGGTGGGTATGACAAATCTGTCCTCGTACCGCGCTATGGCGAACAGCCTGTACATCTCCTCGGCGTCTTGCTCCGTCAGACCCGCCTCGGCGAGAGCTTGCTTCACCCTGTCCGCCAAGCCCGGCTCCGCCACGTTTTTGCTACGTTCATAGATGCGCACCGCTATCAGCTTCCTCAGGGCCTGCTCCACAAGCGCCGTGTCGCCGGCGGTGAACATAGACGCCAGGTACTTAACCGGTATCCTGAGCTCGGAGATTCTTGGGAACACGTCGGTTATCTTAGCGCCGTATGTCCGCTCAAAGGTCGTCACCACGGGGCTCAGCGGCGGCACGTAGAAGATCATGGGCAAGGTCCTGAACTCAGGATGTAGCGGGAACGCCACCTGCCACTTCTTCACCATCTTGTAGACGGGGGACCTCTGGGCCGCCGTGATCCAGTCGTCAGGTATCCCGGCGCTTCTCGCCGCAGACACGACATTGGGGTCAAAGGGATCCAGCAACACCTCGTCGATGAACCTCCTCATGAGGCGCGTTGGGTCTGGCTCGGCGGCCACGTCGAGGACCTTGTCGGCGTCGTAGAGCAACACGCCCATGTATCTAATCTTCCCGACGCACGTCAGCGAGCAGACGGTGGGTTGCCCAGCCTCTATCCTCGGGTAGCAGAGGATGCACTTCTCCGACTTGCCGGTCTTCCAGTTGTAGTACACCTTCTTGTAGGGGCAGGCCGCCACGCAGTATCTGTAGCCGCGACATCTGCTTTGATCCACAAGCACTATGCCGTCCTCCTCCCTCTTATAGATGGCCTTCCTGGGGCAGGCCGCGAGGCAGGAGGGGTTTAGGCAGTGGTTGCAGATCCTCGGCAGATACATCATAAACACGTCCTTAAACTGCGCGTAGATCGACTTCTGCAGGGGGTCTAGGTTGGGGTCCTCAAGCAGCAGGTCCGTCCCGGCCAAGTCGTCGTTCCAGTTGGGGCCGTAGGACACATCCATGGGCCGGCCGTCTATCAGCGAGATGGGCCGGGCCACCGGTTGCTGGTCTGTCTGCTTCTCAGAGAACAGCACCTCGTAGTCGTATGTCCAGAGTTCGTAATAGTCGTCTAGGCCTGGCGGCTTGTAGTCCTTCTTTATCTCGATCCTCAGCTTCAGCTTCCCGCCGTCGAGGGCCCACCCGCCGTTGTATCTGTCCTGGTTCTCCCACTGCCTCGGGTAGCCTGGGCCTGGGCGAGTCTCCACGTTGTTCCACCACATGTACTCCGCGCCCGGCCTGTTGGTCCACACGTTCTTGCAGGTAACAGTACAGGTATGACAGCCGAGACATTTATCGAGATTCATAGCCATCGAGATCTGGGCGCGGACATTCATAGCCTCACCGCACCAGCCGGCCTTATTACCGCTATCTCGTCTCTGTTTACCCCGGTGGGGCCGTAGTAGTTGAAGGACCAGCTCAGTTGCGCGTAGCCACCCACCATTTTGGTCGGTTTGAGGTGTACACTTCCCACACTATTGTGTATGCCTGCCCTCTTGCCCGTGAGCGGACTTATGGGAACGTAGATGTGCCTCTCTTGGGCGTGATACATTATGACGGTTCCGCGGGGAATCCTCGGGCTCACAACGGCTCTCGCCACTACGACGCCGTTTGCGTTGTAGACCTCTATCCAGTCGTTGTCCTTGATGCCGAGCCACTTGGCATCTTCGTCGTTTATCCAGACCACCTGCCCGCCTCTAAACAGCGTCAGCATGATGAGATTGTCCCAATACGTGCTGTGGAGATTCCACTTGCCGTGCGGCGTCAGATATCTCGCAACGAGGTATCTACTTCCGCCCTTCTCCACGCGGTACTTAGCCGGGTCGTACCAGAAGTCTTTTACATCAAAGCCCGGCAACACTTTATCCACGTCTGCATCAACCACCGGCCGCTTGTGTATTGGAAGGCTTTCCCCCAGCTCCCTAAACCACTCGTGGTCTATATAGAAGTGCTGTCTCCCGGTCAAGGTGCGCCAAGGCACAAGCCTCTCGGTGTTCACCGTAAACGGCGAGTAGGTACGTCCCGGCGCCTCTATGCCGTTCCACACAGGCGACGTGGTGACGCGTCTGGGCTGCGCCACGATGTCGTCGAAGGTGATCCGGTACTCTCTAGCCGGGAGGTCGGCGAGCTTAAGTCCAGTCACTTGCTCGAGGTTCTTCCACGCCATGTAGGCCACCTCGCCGTTGGACTCAGGCGACACCGCCAGCATTGTCTCCGCCGCCTTCTTGTCGGTCTCTAGGCTGGGGCATCCCCCCACCGTTGCGCACCTCCCCTTCACATAGTCTGAAGCGGCCGGGGTCAGGCCGTTCCTCTCCCTGAGATACGCGTACTGCTCCACGGGCTTAAACGCGGGTATGCCCTTTGCGGACAAGCCAGCCGTCACCACCAAGGGGCCGTAGGTGATGTACATGTCGTATACGTCCCAATACCTCCTGGCTACAAGCGACACCGCGGGCATGGTCTTGCCCGGGATGGGGTCCACCTCGCCCTTCTTCCAGTCCCTGACCTCGCCGAGGGGCTGGGCGATCTCGGCGGCGCTGTCGTGCATAAGCGGCGTAAGCACCACGTCGTAGGCCTCCTGTGGCAGATACTTAGGCGCCAGCTCGGAGAACTTCTTCGCGATGGTCTTGAAGATGTCCCAGTCGGTCTTCGCCTCCCAGGGCGGGTCAATCGCCGGGGTGAACGGGTGTATGAAGGTATGCATGTCGGTCATGGAGAGGTCGTACTTCTCGTACCAAGTGGCCGCAGGCAGGACCACATCGGCGTAGACGGCCGAGGTGGCCATCCTGAAGTCCAGCACCACGAGGAGGTCCAGCTTGCCCTCCGGCGCAGGCTTCCTAACGTTCACCTCCTTCACAAGGCCCTCCTCCACCGCCCACTCCCTATTCATTACGTTGTTGTCTGTACCGAGGAGGTGCTTCAAGAAGTACTCATGGCCCTTAGACGAGGAGCCCAGCAGATTCGCCCTCCACACGAAGAGTACCCTCGGCCAGTTCTCAGGCGCGTCGGGGTCCTCAATCGCGAGCTTTATATCGCCCCTCTTCAACATCTCGGCCACCCGCCTAGCCACGTAGCTACCCCACTGAGCCTGCTGGACGTTCTGTTGCTTCGCCTCATCCACAAGCCTCGCGCCGAGATCCAGCGGGTTCACGTTGAGGCTTGGGTAGAAGGGCAACCAGCCCAGCCTCACAGCTATCACGTTGGCGTCCATCTCGTGGAGATTGCCCCACTTCTTCGCCCACGGAGCGGCGTAGCTACGCGTCGTCGTAGGGTCGTACCTCCACTGGTCCGTGTGGACGTACCAGTAGCTGGGGGAGTTCTGCTGACGCGGTGGCCTGACCCAGTCCAGGGCGAAGGCTATAGAGGACCAGCCTATCAGCGTTCTGATTTTCTCCTGCCCCACGTAGTGGGCCCAGCCGCCGCCGTTTTTGCCCTGCGTGCCGCCGAGGAGAACCAGCAACAAGACGGAGCGGTATATCAAGTCGGTATGGTACCAGTGGTTTATGCCCGGCCCCACGAATATCATGGCGCGGCCGCCACACGGCGTATTGTCGTCGCCGAAGAACGGCGGGTCGCTGGGCCTGCCGAAGACCGGCTTTGAGTAGATGGCCGTGTCCATGAAGCCCCTGGCCATCTGCAACACCACGTCGCGGGAGACCCCGGTTATGGCCTCTTGCCAGGCCGGCGTAAACGGCTTCGGGTCGTTGTAGTCGGCGGGGTAGTCGCCGCCGAGGTCGCCCCTCCTCACGCCTAGATGAGCCGCCAGCAGGTCAAACACCGTCGTCACATACCTATCGCCGACTTTGACGGCCGGCACCTCCCTGACGAAGCCCTTCACCTCGAAGTCCATGGCCATGAACTTAACCGGCACCTTCTCGTATCTCCCCACCTCCATTACAGACAGCACGGGGTCTATGTCGGCCTCGCCGGCGGGCGTCACGCCCCTCAGCTGTAGGTTCCACTTACCGCTCCCATCCCACCTGAAGCCGATGGAGCCGTAGGGGACTGCTAACGTGCCGTCTTTCTGCATCACCACAGTCTTCCACTCCGGGTACTGCCCAACCTTGTCCTTGAGCTCCGGCACGTCGGACGCCCTCAGGAGACGGCCCTGGAGGTAGGTGCCGTCGCCGGCCGGCTCCAGCACCACGAGGAAGGGCAGGTCCGTGTAGCGCCTTGCGTACTCCCTGAGGCACTTAACCTGCTTGTCGACGTAGTACTCCTTCAGCGCGACGTGGGCCGCGGCGAGGCCCAGCGCGGCGTCGGTGCCCGGCAACGCCGGCACCCACATGTCGGCGAACTTCACATGCTCGCTGTAGTCGGGGCTCACCACCACCACCTTAGCGCCTCTGTACCTCGCCTGGGTATACATCTGGGCGTCCGGCGTCCGCGTCAGAGGGAGGTTAGTCCCCCACACTATCATATACTGCGCATGGAACCAGTCGGCCGACTCCGGCACGTCTGTCTGCTCGCCCCACATCTGCGGGCTGGCCGGAGGCAGGTCGGCGTACCAGTCGTAGAAGGAGCCCATGGCGCCGCCTATCAGCTCTATGAAGCGGGCCCCCGCGGCGTAGCTCACCGGCGACATGGCGGGGATGGGGGTGAAGCCGTAGATCCTGTCTGGGCCGTATTTCTTGATTGTGTATATAAGGGCGGCCGCTATGAGCTCAGTAGTCTCGTCCCAGCTAACCCGCCTCCACCCGGCCTTGCCCCTGGCCTTTTGATAAGCCGCGCGGTTCTGCGGGTCCTCCACTATACGCCTCCACGCCTCTACCGGGTCGCCAGTCTCCGCCTTGTACCTCCTGTATAGGTCGATGAGGACCCCCCTCACGTAGGGGTACTTAACCCTCAGCGGGCTGTAGATGTACCAGGAGTAGCTGGCCCCCCTGGGGCACCCCCTGGGCTCGTAGTTGGGTATATCCGGCGCAATGTCGGGGTAGTCCGTGGCCTGTAGCTCCCACACCACGAGACCATCCTTGACGTAGACATTCCAGGAGCAAGACCCAGTGCAGTTGACGCCGTGGGTGGATCTGGCCACTTTGTCGTACTGCCACCGCCTCCTGTAGAGATCCTCCCAGCTTCTGTCTGGGTACTGCAACCGAGTGTCCCTAAACTGGGCAAGCGGCTTGAGGTATTCTAAGTTCTGTGCCAACGCCAACACGCCGGCAGAAACCCCCACGGCGGCGGTTGCGGCCAACAACCTCCTACGTGTGGTGGTTAACATGAGTATCAGCAAGAGGTAGGTTTAAAGTTTTGAGATGTGGAAAAAACTAGGGATTTTTGGTTTCTTTTCCCGACGTGAGGTGTTTATAAAACAGCCACAGCGTAAAGAGGGCAAAAGATGCAAAGGACACGGCGAGACCCACGTCTAACACGGGCAGTACCGCCTTCTTTAGCCCGCTTGACGCCGCGGCGAGGTCGACGGCCCCCTTTACAAACATCGGCGAGAGCTGATACACGAAGGCGCCGGAGAGCGCCACCGTGCCGCCTACCGCCAGGAGCCAGCTTGAGATGTATTTAGCCCTGTTACAGAACTCCGTCAAGTAGAGGAAAAACATCGCAGAGGCGGCTACAAAGGCGAGCATGTACCTATGAGCCACGTTGTATGTGATCTCGTCTTCAAGAGACCAGACGGTTTTTAGGGTTTTGTCTGTGACGCGAACACGGGGCCGGTGGAGGTGACAAACACCACCTATGGGGATCTAGAACAGGCCCAGTTTCACGGGATCGCGCCAGCCCCCGCCCTGCAGCATGGCGCCGAGCCTAAGCCAGAGAAACAGCAGGGTGATGTGGAGGGGCCCGATCCCGCCGAAGATTATCTGGTGGGCTATGGGCCTCCACACAGGCAACACCGCAGTTCCGAACAAGGTCACGACTACGCCTATGCTCTGAAACACAAGCGCCCACCTGTAAATCCGCGGCTTCCACTCCCACATTCGCGACCACCTAATCCACCTGCCCTGTAAAGACTGCGTATTGCGTCAGTTGCTTGGCGCCGCTCCCCTTGTGAGTCACCCAAAGTTTGAAGACGGCGTCTTCGTATTCAAGCTCCTCTGCACCAGAGCCCTTGCTAAAAGGCTTAAAATCAAGGAGGGACAGTGGCACTCGTCCTACTTCACCCTCCAGCTTGTTACGCTGAGGAGAGTTCTGCTAACGAGTAGACAAAAGAAGGCGTTTAGTCTTTTTGCAACAGGCGGCTTGAGGGAGGTGGTTGAGTCGCTCGGCGTCTCGAAGCCCGCTGCCTGTAGGCTTGTGAAGAGGGCTTTGCAGAAGCTAGCTTATCAGTAGGGTTAGCTTCCGCAACGTCTTTTTGAAGGTCTTATATACGGCGACTTTGGAGACTGCCGACTCCCGGGCGGCGGAGCTTATGTTGTGGCCGTTGGCTAAGGCTGAGAGGACCTCTCTCTGCCTCTTGGTGAGGGTCACGTCGGCCGGGCTCAGCGGCTCCGCCTTGATGACTTGGCTTATGTGTTCGCCCAACAGCCTCCTGACGGCGTGGGTATCCGCCACGATGACCCGCAACCTGCCGTCTATTATCATGGGGGTGCCGAGGACGTAGGAACGCGTCATGAGCTTGTAGAAGAGACACTCCTCGCATCGCGCCGCCGCTACGTGAATGCCGCCCGGCCTCTTGACTATGTGGTATATCACCCCGTTTCCCACCCGGAACCCCAGGTGAGCAACGGCATCCCGGGGAATCTTGTCGCAAAGTCTTAAATAGAGCTTGAGAAACTGCATATGAAATAGACGTTTTCCATTTATAAATATTGACATTGATTATAGGTATATTAATATGTGTTCAATAGTTTATATGTGGTCATGTTTTTAAACAGGTTCCCACAGACCTACATGCCCCTTCTGTGGCCCCTGGGAAGGTCGCCGCCGTTGCCTTTCTACAACGCCATAGTCTGGGTTCTTTATGCGTCTCAGGTCTCCCTCTACCTCGCGACGTTGGCTTTTGCGGCCGGCGCCGTATATGGCGCCGCGGGCGACGTAGCCATGCACCTCCGCCTCATGGTGTCGGGCCTTTATCTATTTTACTTCTCGGTCATGTACATCCAGCTACCCGGCTTCATAAACGCCGCGCCGTCCCGCCCCATCTCCGCGCTTCTCCTAGCCGCGCTGGTTGTAGGCCTTGCACTCCTCCCTGTAGCCAAATGGTCGCTTCTGCCCTTCGCGTTGATGTACGCCCTGCTTCACCTGAGGGCTCTGCGGGGGGCGCCTAACTACTACCCAAACTGGATCCTGGTCTCCGGCCTCGCGGCAACCGCCGCCGCGGGGAGCCCCCTGGAGCTGGCGGTAGCTTTCCCCCTTGCCTCGGTCTTGATGCTGAGCTACCGCATAGACAGCTCTCGAGCGCGGCTGAAGTTCACCGCGCCGCGGGCCGCCGCCGTGGCCACCTCCTACCTCGCCGCCTTCGCCATGGTTAAGACGGGGCTCCTCTGGGGCGTGGCGCTGCCGCTGGCCGCAGTGTCGCTGGCGGCGCCTCCACGCGTCCGCGACCTCTACGGCGTAGGGGCCGCGGCGTGGAGGCTATTGATGGCAGGCACGGCTCTGCACCACCACCTTCTCTACATGGGGTTTGCCGTGGTGATGTCTACTCTCTGCGTCCCCTTCTTCCTCCCCGCTGTGTTGTACCGGAGGGCGCCGAGGTTCGGGCCTGTGCCTTTTTTATTCGCCTCCACAGCAACGGCGCTTAGGTTGCTGGGGTTGTTGACCCCAGCCGCCTTAGCTGTGCTGGGTCTCCTCCTGTATGTAGCCGCCGCGGCCCTCGCCCAGGAGAAGGTCCCGCTCCTTCCGCCTAAGGATAAACACTAGCGCGGGCCTGCCCCGCGGCCTCCCGTGGTACACCTTCTCGCCGGCGCCGTAGAGGTCCTCCACCACGAGCCCCACGGCGGAGCCCTCAGGCATAAACACCACGACGTCGGGGTCGCCGCCGCTTCTCGCCGTGGTCAAGAGGAGGGGGCGGCCGCCTTCTGTGATGGGTATTTTGTACTTCGCCGCCGCGGCGGTGAGGGACGACACGCCTGGGATTATCTCGCAAGGCACGCCCCTCGCCTCTACCTCTCTGCAGAGGGCAACCCCCCTCCCGAAGAGCGTGGGGTCTCCGTTTTTAAGCACCACCACGGTCCTCCCCTCTGCGGCGTGCCTCACTGCGAGTTCGACGACCTCTCTGTGGGTTTCCCCCGTCAGCCTGCCCTCCCACACCACCTTCTCCCTAACCAGATCCAGCAACTCGCGGGAGACCAAGGAGGCCGAGATGACCACGTCCGCAGAGAGGAGGAGGAAAAAGCCCCTTAGGGTTATTAGTTCGGGGTCTCCGGGCCCCGCGCCTACTACGTAGACCTTGCCTAGAACCACGGCGCCTTTATCCTCCACAGCGGAAAGATGCCGGTGGGGCTCGGCTCCTCGACCAGCTGAACTGGCTCGACGTTTTTCAGCTCTATCTTCCCCACAATCTCCCCCGTCTCCGCGTCGACTTTATACACTGCATCCGTCCTCTCCAGGGCGCTGATGACGTATCTGCCGTCCGGCGTATATGTGGGGTGCATGGCCCACTTCCCGGGCTTATTCGGCGCGAATATCGCGGGCTGCGGCGGCCGCGTGGCCACGTCGAGCAGATATATGTCCACCGCAAACACGCCCTTGTTCATGTTAAAGGTGGTGTCGAACCACGCAAGGCCCTTGGGTATCGTGCCGTCGGGCAGAGGCGGCGTCGAGTAGAGCCCCCCGCCCGTATCCGCGGGGAACTCCCTCGGATACGTTATGTACTTCTCCAGATCCATCGTCTGGAGGTTTATCGCCGTTATCTTCCCCTCCCCTATTGCGTTGGTGAGGAAGTACTTGCCGGGGACCAAGGTGCCGGGGCCTGGGTGCGGCTTGAGGCCGCACGGCACCACGTTGACCACCTCGAAGTTTTTGGCGTCTATTATCGTGATTGTGTTGCTCTCTTGCCCCGTCACGGCGACGTATCTACCCTCCTTGTCCAGCTTATTCAGCTCGTGGGGGCTTTTGCCTATGCCCGTCACATCATACTCCTTGTCGCCTATCTTCACCTTAACCGACCTCCCCTTCTTATTGGGGTCGTAGCTTGTGAAGACGTGTACTATGGGGAAGCTGGGATCCCTGTAGTCAATTACGAGGACTTGCTCAGCGTCTTTGACGTTGACTAGCCAGTAGCCGAGGTCTGTGGTGAGTATGGCGCCTTGTCTCCCCATCATTGGGGTGGGGAAGAACTTGGAGGCGCCGAGCATCGGGATGACCTTAAGCACCTTGAAGGTGTCCGCCTCCAGTATCACCACGTGGCCGGGGTCCTTAGAGGCGGCTATCACGTATTTCCCGTCTTTGTCGAAGGCGGCGCTTCTGCAGTCTACGCCGATTTTAATCTGCCGCACTATCTGCATGGAGTATAGATCTATCTTGGAGAGCCAGCAGTCCCTCGACATCCCCACGGCGAACCTCCTCTTGTATTCAGGCCACTCCTCACGCCCGAACTTCACCACGTGGACTCTGTCGCCGGCGTTTTTCAGCCTCTTTAATATCTTGAAGTTCTTCATGTCGAGGAAGGTGTACGCGCCAACCATCTCCACGCCGGGCTCGTGGTATCTGCTCTCGATCAGTATAGCGATCCAGTCGATGTCGTTTATGTTGTAGCCAACAGGCTTGCTGGGGAGCTGATCCTCGGGCGCCGGCACCCTTAGCGTCGCCTGTATGTTGGCTGGGTCGAGGAAGGCGAGGCCCCTCTTCTGGAAGGCCGGGTGCGGCGGCGCCGCGGCTGTGGCCGTCGTCGGGGCTTGGACTTGTTGCACCTGCACCTCAGGCTTCACCCTCACCTCCTTGACCTGCTCCGAGGTGACCTCCACCACGGCTTTGCCCCGCGACAGCGCCAAGGCCCAGCTACCCACGGCGAAGCCGACGCCAAGCGCCGCAACCGCCTTGAGGAAGTCCCTCCTGGGGGTCTTCTCGGCCATGTAGACCTAGGTGCGTCGTTGAGATAAGCGTTTTGGCTAATCTGGTTAACCTGAACGTTTATCTGCCTCCGCGGTGGTCTTCCGCATGGACAAGGGGGTAATATACGCAGTGGTGGCAATAGTGGGCATAATAATCGGCGCGTTGGCGTTTACCTACAACCCAGGCGTTGAGGTGAGGACCCAGACGAAGACAGTCACGACAACAATCACCGAGTCTCCGGTCACTGTGACGGCTCAGCAAGCCGCAACAACGACGGCCTCCCCATCGGCTGGCCCCACGCAGGTCCAGTACAACGAGCAACTGGCCAAAAAGGGCTTAGACGCGTTTAAGGAGCTTGCGTGCAACGCCTGCCACACAGTGAAGAGCGCAGGTATCGAGGTGGGGGGCAACATAGGCCCCGACCTCAGCAAGGCCCTGCTGGGTAGCGTTGGGGTTGAGAAGGGGACCGCAGGCGGCCCCATGATGTCTAAGTACTTCGAGAAATACGGCCTTAAGAACCCCGCCGCGGACTTGAACAAAGCCGCCCAGTTGCTGGCTAAATTCCTCACAGAAGGCGACAAGGACCTGGCACCGACGATGACGGTCCAGATAGAGGCCTTTAAGAAGCAACTGGGCGACAAGTGGGCGCAGGAGTACGTCCCCGCCATCGCGGAAATGTTAAAAATGGCCGCCTCCAAAAGTTCGTGAAAGTTAAGCTTCTCCCACTCCAGGTTTTTTCCCTCCTCGACGAGGTAGACCGTAGACTTCTCTGCCTCTCGGCTAGGGCGGAGGCCAAGTCCTTGCCGTTTCTCACTGGGCTGTCTAAAAGCGCGGTGTATCGCCGACTTGCGCGGCTCAGGTCGCTGGGCTTCGACGGAGAAGGCGTGTATCTGCCCTTCGCCTCCATAGACCACACCCTGAAGCTCCTAGAAAAACCGATTCTGGTCATAAGCAGAGAGGGGTGTGTGTACATCCCGGATAACTGCGACTTCCGATGCCACAGCTGTCCCCTCTACGGCCAGCACATGAGGGCGTTGACTAAGGCGCTCCCCGACGTGTGTAGCTGTCTATGGCCGCCCGACATTGTGAAGGCTTTGCAGGGGAGGATTCTGGAGCGGCTAGGGAGGGGCTTCGAAGTCGAGTTCTAGGAGCCGGCGGAGAGCCTTGGCGAGGTGTCTGTAGGGGCTCCCCGCCTTTTCTAGACACTGCGAGAACTTGTCCAGCCACGGCTTCATGAAGCGGAGGTAGAAGTCCCTCCTCATAGTCCTCCTCCCCAGGTCGTCCACGGCGCGTGTGGCGCCTAGGAACTCCAGCATGGCTGGCAGGTAGTCGGGGAGCTCCTTCTTCACGTCGACCTCAAGCCCAAAGGCCCTGTAGTAGGTGAGTATCTGGTGCATGTACCACCCCCTCTCCTTGTTGTCTTCGCCGAGGGCGTGGTACCCGCCGTAGGGAGGACAGCGGGGAGCCAGCTCGAACATCTCCACCCTGTGTCCCTCGAGGTCCAGGGCGGCCGCCTCTTTGAAGAACTCCGCGAAGCCGTCGACTCCAAGCGACTCCGCCAGCGAGGTGATTTCGTCAGCCAGCTTCACGGCCTCCGCCGGCTTGTCGAAGAGGCGGGCCAGCGCTATGTAGAGGAGGCCTATCTCGTCCACGTGGCTGACCTGGCTCATTTCGTGTTGGCCGGCGTCTGTGGGTAGGCTGAGTGGCAACCCCTCAGTATAGACTCCACAACCAGCGTCTGGTTTGTGGGTATGTAGAGGCCTTTTACAACCACAGTGGCTTCGAAGTTTTTGGGGGTTACGGGGCCGTAGAGGGCCTCCAGCGTGCGTCTGTCGGCGACAGCCGTTATCTTGAAGCCGCCGCCTGTAAGAATGAGCACCACGTGGCGGTCTGTGATTTTCACCGCCTCCAGAGAGCCGGAGACGGTGACCTCCGTGGGTTTGCTTACGGTCCTCAAGGCAGAAACGTCAGTGATGCCGGATGTGTTTATCAGCGACAATATTCCGCCCGCCGCCGCGGCGGCCGCCGCCAAGAGGGGCAACAGCTTATTCATGCCTCCTACCCCACAGCAGGCTTATAAGCATTACGGCAACACCTGTGGCGATTAGGTTAAGGCCGACCGACCAGTGCACCACCGCCTCCCCGCGCTCGGTGAGGAGGTGCCCCACCAGCGCCACCGTCCCATTTACCACAAGGGGATCCACGGGGGCCTTGTCGAGGGGGATCGACAACTCGCTTCTGTCTGTATAGACGTGGATGACGCCGTTGGACACAGTGGCGTTGAACACCCTATATAGGGGCTGGGCGTTTTCCCACAGGAGGTAGCCGCCTACAACCGCCGCGACGGCCAAGGCAGCCAGCGCGAACGGCTTGGGGATTCTGCCGCCGGCCACGAGGAGGGCCGAGAGCGCGAGCAGGAGGATCAGCGCTGTTGAGTACCACATGCGGATCGCCGGCGCCAGCTGAGGCAGGGTAGCCCCGGTGGCTGGGTGCAACGCCGGGAAGAGGATAGGCGCCACCAGCGTCACGGGGATCGAGGCCACAGCGATTATCAAGTAGGACGCCGCCAGCCTCCCCAGCCTGTCTGGATCCTCCACAGACCTCTTCAGAATTATATACGCGGTGTAGAGCACAGCCATCACGCCTACAGTCATCTGCCGGGGGTCTCCTGACCACGCAGAGCCCCACGACTCCACGGCCCAGGCCGTGCCCGTGAAGAAGCTGAGCCAGGAAAACACGGCGGCTAACACAGCGGCTCTGTCCATGGCGAGGAACCTCCTCTCGGTGGGCTTGAGGAGGTACAAAACGGCAAACGTAGCGGCGGCGGCCGCCAGAAGCAGTGCTGCGATTGACTGAGGAACGTGTATGTAGAGGCTTCTATACGCGGTGGGGCTACCTAGGGGCACCAGAGCAGGGAAGGGCCCCCTCAGCGCAAGGAAAGATAGTAGAGAGGTGTAAATAACGGCGAGGAGGCCGACGGCGAGGTCTTTGAACCGCATGACGCTACGATGCTGAGAGGATATATGCGTTGAGGTTAACGGTTTATACGTCATGTTTATATAGCAAAACGGAGCCGGCGCGTGTGGTGGCTTATTGGCGCCGTGGGCCTCGCGGCGTGGGCGTTCTACGTCAGCCGGTTCTTGACGCTTGACTTCTCCTTCCTCGACGTGTACGCCAACGCCTCAGCCGGGATGCCTCTTTACTACAGGCTGGCGGCCTCCCTCGTAAACGTGGGCGGGGTGTTTCTCTACGTCTCGGCTATTTCAGGCGCCGTGGCGCTGGCGGCTAGGAGCAGGCGCGTCGCGGCTGTCAGCGTTGCTTTTCTCGCCGCAGGCGCCGCCTTGGGGGCCTTCGCCCGGTGGGGCGGCGGGGGGCCGGGAATAGGTCTCAACCCCCTCCTCAGAAGCCCGTGGGCAGTCCCCCACCCCATCTTAGTCGTGGCGGCGTACGCCCTTGTGCTGTCGGCGGCGGCCGAGAGGCGGCTCGCCCAGCCCTTGATGCGCCTCGCTTGGACCTTCGCCACCGCCGGCTTGGCGCTTGGGGGCTACTGGTCGTATACCACCTTCGGCTGGGGCGGCTACTGGGCGTGGGACCCCGTGGAGACGGCGCTTTTCGTCCTGTGGCTGTTTTTAACCGCCTACCTACACGGCGGGGGCAACGCCGCCCTTTACATGTCCGCCGCAGCTGTGTTTCTGACCATGGCCGTGACCTACAGCGGCGTGTCCCCCCTCCACTCCTTCGCAGGCGTCATATGGGCCGGGAGGATTGCGCTCATCCCGTCGCTTCTGCTCCTCGCCGCGGGTCTCCTCGCCCTCGCAAGAGAGAGGAGCAGAGACCCGGCGTATCTGGGGCCCTTGGCAGTGGGTCTCTACGTGTATTGGCTGCTGGCGCCCTCCGTGGTTGCTTCACTGGTGGGCGTGGCGGCGGTGGCCCCCTCCGGCGACGGGGCGATAAATCTGATCCACCCCGTGTTGATCCCGGCGACGGCCGCCGCCTTGGTGCTCATGATGAAGAGGGAACTCGGCGCCAAGCCCGCGGCTCTGTGGACGGCGGCGTCGGCGGCGTTGGCGGTTGCGCTTTGGCAGGCCAAGCCGTGGTCCCTCGCGAGCCACCCCCTCACCAACCTCTCTATCTACCTCCTCTCCTTGTTCGCCGCAGGCGCCGCAGTTGCCTCCATCCTGCAGTTCAGGAAGTCGCCCGGCGCCGCGGTGGCTCATCTAGGCCTGGCGCTTGTGGCCGCCGGCGCCGCGCTGAGCGGGCCATACGCCTACCACATGTCCTACGCCGCGGTGCTAGCCCTCGACGAGGGGGGGAACGCCACTGTGCCGCTTCTGCCCTACGGCGAGGTTAACCTAGGCATTGCAGGGGCCGAGGTAGCCGGGCCGCGCGAGCTCGTTTCAATCCCGCCGTATCTAGAAGGCTACGTCTCCGGGGACCTTGCTGACATCGCCGCCGCCCTCCGCGACGTGGCGGGGAGGGTTGAGTTCCGTAGGTTTAGGGTTAACGGCACGGATCTGGTGGTGGCCTTCGGCGGCTTCCCGCCCGGGTTCCACGCTGTGGGCGAGACGTGGATTTACGTGAACTCCACCGTGGACACCCCGGCGGGCAGGCTCCTGGTGGGGGTTATAGGCAGGGGCGGCCGGCCGCTGTTTTTCAGCCCTTCGCGGTACGGTCCCGCCTCGGCGGTTTTTGCATGCGGCCTCAACGAGACGGCGCTGAACTACGTAGGGGAAGTCGTCCGCCTGACCTTAGACGGGGATCCGGTCGACGCGGAGATCCGGTATGAGGCGGCCGGCGAGTTCAAGATGGTGAGAGGGCTTGTCCACGGCGTTGCCGTCAAGCCCAGAGGGCTTGACGACATATACGTCGCGGTGACCACCGAGGTGGCGCAGTGGGGCAACGTGTCTGTGCCCCGCCTCCTCGTCACAGCCGCCCGCGCGAACCTCGACAGATGCAACGCCGTAGGCGCCTGGCTCCTCCTTTCGGCATACGCCGGGAGGCCGCTGACGGCGGAGGAGGTGGAGGAGCTCATGGCTCTGAACCCCCGGGGCTACGTCGTCCTCGTCAAGATGATTCCCTTCGTCAACCTCATATGGATAGGCGCGGTGTTTGCCACGGCGGGCGGCATCCTTTCGACGGTACAGCAAGCCAGATCTCCACGGCGTCGATCCGCTTAGGTTAACCTGGAGAACCGGCTTGTTTTTTAATGCGTAGCGAACCTCCGCACATGTTGCCTAGGGAGAAAAGCGTGTTGGGCATCCTCACGTTTAGCTATCTCCTGGCCGTGGCGACCTCGCTTCCATACCTCTCCCCGCTCCCCCTGGCCTTGGCCACTCTGGCTTATCTCCTCCACCTCTTCACTTTCGACCCGGTTTTCTACGCAAAAACTCCCAGGCAGTTCTACGCCCTGACTTCCCTCAACTTCCTGCCCTACGTAGCCGCGGCGGCTTTCGGCTGGTGGAACCCCATCGCGTATGCCGTAGGTCTCCTCTTCTTTGTGTCATACGCCGCGCTTATGCATGGGGGGAGGGGGCGGAGCGTTGAGGGCGTCGTGGCGGGCACGGCCCTCCTCTCCTCCATCTTCCTCCTGGTTAAGGCAGTGGTGGCCCACCAGCTGGGGCCTAAGGACTACCTCGTATACGTCCTCTTCGTGGGGTACCACGTGGCCACTGCGTACTACGTGGAGTCGCGGCTCGCCTTTAGAAATGTAAGGCCCCACATGGCGCTGTACGCCTGGGCCCCCGTGGCTGTGTTCGCGGCGCTTCTCTGGCCTTCTACTCTGCTGGCCTCTGCTGAGCCTCTCTACAAGTTCTTGAAAAACGTTAAGTCTAACGTGAAGTATTCCCGTTACGAAGACATCGCAAAGATGGGGTGGAGGGAGTTTGCCAGGTCTGCGTTTTTCACGGCTCTGCTGGCGGTTGTCTATAACATTCTATAAAAAGGGAAAACCACGCGTCCCTATGCGCGGCTTGGTGGTTCTGCTGGTGGCCTTGGTCATCCACATGATCGGGTTCGGGATGGTGATCCCAGTCATGCCTTTTCTGCTGAGGGAGCTCGGCGGCGACGCCGCGGCCCAGGGCTTCCTCGTGTCTCTCTTCTCGCTGGTTCAGCTCCTCAGCGCCCCGCTGTGGGGGGCTCTTGCAGACAGGCTAGGCAAGACTCGCATAGTCGCCTCGGGGTTGCTCCTCTCGGCGCTGGGGAACGCCGCCGCTTATTTCTCCAACTCGCTTTTTTCTTTGGCGGTGGCTAGAGCCGTGGCGGGCCTCGGCGGCGGGACCATAGGCGCCCTGCAGGCCTTGGTGGCGGATCTCTCGCCGCCCGAGCGCCGGGCCTCCTCTATGGCTCTTTTCGGCATGGCGTTCGGCGCAGGCTTCGTCCTAGGCCCGGTGCTCGGCGGAGTCGCCGGCAGCATAGCGCCGAGGTTGCCTTTTCTCTTAGCCACGGCCATGTCTGTCGCGGCCGCGGCGGTCGTCACGCGGATCCCCGTCGTGAGGGGGCGGGTTCAGTGGACGTTTAAGCTGGAGCTCGGGCTTCTGTCCGCGGCTGTGCTCCTCCTCAACTTTTCCTTCTCCATGTTTGAAGGCCTCGTGTCGTACTACGGCGCAGACGTCTTCCGGATGACGCCCAGCCAGATAGGGGTCTTGATGCTCGTGGCAGGGGTCGCCACGGCAGCGGGACAGATGGCCGTGAGGCGGCTGGAGGGCAGGCTGGCGTCGGGCACAGCGGCGGCCGTGGGCGTAGCGATAACCGGCATCGGCCTGGCCCTGCTGGCCGCCGGGGAGCTTCCGCTACTTTACCTAGGGGCCGCTCTTGCCTCGGTTGGCCAGCTCATTGCCGCCTCCAACTTATTCGCCATAGCGTCTTCAATAAGCGGCGCTGGGGGGACGAGCTTCGGCATTTTGCAATCGGCGGGCTCCCTGGGCAGACTCGTAGGCCCCGCCACGGCAGGCCTCATATACACACACCTGGGGCCTCCCTACGTCTTCCTCACGTCGGCCTTAGTTGCGCTGTCTATAGTCCCCATAGCCCTTAGGTACCTAGCCTCGCTCCAGTAGATTTCTTCTGATGTCTCTACCCGTGGCGTCATCTGCCGCTTCTTCTGTATGTCGCCTTGTCCATGGGTGGTGGAGCTTGCCGTGTGGGCGTTCCCGGTCTCCCAGCAGGGCCATGGTGAAGAAGATAAAGGCCACGTAGTGGATCAGGTGGTCCAGCGGGATGTCGCCGAAGTATATGAAGGTGCTTGTGTACATGGAGTACGAGAGGACGGACTGACCGGCGAAGAGGAGGCCGAAGGCTGTTGCGAGGTTGAGGAGGCGTTGGCCGCCTGCTCTTCTGTATGCTCTTATGGAGAGGTAGAGGGGGACGGCGGCCATGGCTGGGGTGAGTAGGTGTAGTATGGCGTGTCCCAGGCTTAGGCCCCCCATGGGCACCAGCGCGGCGGCGAAGACCAGGGGGATGGTGAGGTAGAGCCACTTCATAGGTCGCGCCTAGACGCCGCCATGACCGCTGCCGCCGACGTCGCGAAGATCCACGCAACTGCTACGGCTGGGAAGAGAAGCGGCGCGTGTGTCCCGAGGGATTTATAGAGGTGGTCGCCGACGTCGCCGAGGGTCGGCAGATGCGGTAGGACTGCACGACGCCGCTGAGGCGGGCCGCGACGAGGGGGTTCGCGAGGAGCGACGCGGCGACGGCGACCTCCGACACCGGGAAGTAGAGCGATATAAACGTCAACACGACTTCGTACACGAGCGCTAGAGCTGACCACGCAGAGACCCCCACGTATATGCGTAGCCCCGCGTAGGCGCCGCCAGGCCTATGAAGACGCCTAGGGGGACCCCGACGAGACTGTAAATTCTCCTGCCCAAGGGATCAGTTGTAAAACTGGCCTGCAATAAATCTCGTCACCATATTGCGGCTTCTCGCTGTATCTGATCACATTGGTGGTTTATAAACTTCCACTTTTCCTAGCCCGGCGCTATTACGCCGAGGTCCTCGGCAAGCCTATCGCCAATAAGCAACTCTGTCTCAGCGGCCGATGTCACGACGTCGGCGGAAGGCCCACTTCTCTGTCACCTACATACACCATCCACAGCCCCTCTCAGGAGGAAGGCTCTCACAGAGCCGGCTTCAACCAGACTCAGGGGGGGATAAGACGAGGAGTGGCCGGCGGTATCGGCAGGTGCGTCAGCTCTGCCTAAGCCCGCTGTTAGCCACGGCGGGGGTCTCTACGACGCGGTCCTGCGGCTTAGACCAGATCCTCGGCCTTACCCTCACTGCCGTGTCCGCGCCGAAGAGACGTGTGGCTTATCCTCTCCCTCCTAGCTTGTATATGTAGCCGGTACCTCCGCGGCCGGTCTCCTCGCGTATCGGACAACTGTTTTATTAATGATTCTGTCTTCGGCCGTGCAGGCAATTGACGTGTGGAAGCGGTACTCCTCGGGGTGGGTCCTCAGAGACGTGTCCCTCGACGTGAGGAGCGTCGTCGCGATATACGGCGCCAACGGCTCAGGCAAGACCACGCTCGTCAAGATACTGGCGGGCCTCGTCCCGCCCACCCGCGGCGAGGTGAGGCGGCCGGGCCGGGTCGGCGTGGCGCTCCAGCAACCTATGATGCATCCAGACCTAACCGTGGAGGAGAACTTGAAGTTCTACGCCGGGGCGCTTAAGGCAGACTACAGAGAGGTGGTGGAGCTCTTCGGCTTGGAGAAGCATCTCCGTGCCAAGTTTTCGCATCTGAGCTACGGCTGGAGGCGCCGCGCCGACCTCGCCAGGGCCCTCCTCGGGGGGCCCGAGGCTCTTCTTTTGGACGAGCCCATGCTGGGTCTCGATGCGGAGGGGAGGCGCGCCGTGGCTGAGGTTGTGCGCAGATTCAAAGGGCCCGCGGTGGTCACCGCATCGTCCATGTGTGACTACATGGAGGTGGGCGCGAAGGCGTGGTTTGAGTTGAGAGAAGGCACGTTGCGCCCCACCGCGCCGACATGCGGCCCTACCTAGAGAGGGAGGTTAAGCTCTTGGCTAGGAGCTGGGAGACGCTGGCGTCGACCTTCCTAATAGCGGCGGCCTTTGGCTTCGTCTTCGACAGACACTACGCCGCCGGGCTGGCCGCGGTGAACTTCGTGGCGGCGGCGCTCTACGGGTACGTCCAGGTTCTGCGGGAGGAGGAGCTGGGCACCCTCGACGGGCTCAGGCTACTGAGGCAGCCGGAGAAGGTGGCCGCGGCCAAGTTCTTTGCGCTTTTCTTAACTTCGGTTGCGGCCTCGTTCTTTTACTCAGCGATTTACTACGCCGCCTCGATGAGGCCGCCCGAGCTGTGGCTTCTGCCGCCCACCTCTGCCTACTTCGCAGCGGCCTCCACCGCGTCGGCGTTGCTCTCAACCGCGGCCAAGTCCGGCGTGACGGTCTCCATGACCCTCACGGCGGCCCTCGTCCTAGGCTACTCCCTGTCCCTAGCCGCCGGCCGTATGGACCTTGCGACGCTCGCCATGCCGCTAACGGCCCTCCTGACGCTTCTGGCCCTCAGCCGCTCGATAGTACAGTGAACGGCCGAAACATCTGCTTGATGAACCAGTAGATTCAAATATATTTTCGGTGGAAAGGCTGTGGTCACCCGACGCCGTCTGTTGATATTGGGCGGAGCTCTGGCAACTGCGCTGGCCTCCCCGCTTTTTATAACCCAGCTCCTCGAAGGCAGAGAGACAACATGCGACAACCCGCCCATCCTATACGGGCGGGACGAGTGTCCCGTGTGCAAAATGATTGTAGACTACCAGCCGTCCTCCTCGGCCATGTACATGGAGGAATTCGGCAGACGTAGGTGGTACTTCTTCGACGACTTGGGTTGCGCCGCAGTTTGGTATAAGGTTGTCAGGAGTAGAGGCGGGCGGGTTCTGGCCGTCTGCACAAGGGATCGCGTAGATGGGCAGTGGATAGACCTCAGAAGCGCCGTGGTGCTTATAACAGACGAGTTCACTTCCATGAACACGGGGTTTCTGGCGGCTAGGCCGGAAAACGTGGAGGCGTATAGACGCGGCGAGGTGAGATGGGGGCCGCGGCCGGGCAGGCTGATAAAAACCGTCTCCGGCGCCTGTCTCCTGGAGCGGTTTAGATACGGCGAGTCTTGGTCTGTGCCCCCTGGTTGGGATGGGGGCTGTTAGTCTCCTCACGGCTCTGGTTGCGGCGCTGACGTATGCGCTTGTCATAAACACAAACAACGTTGTTGTCTCGCCCACGTTGGAGGGGTATATGGGCCCCGTGGAGATGGGCGGGAGCTTATTCGCGGCGTATAAGGTGAGGCCCGCGGACTTCTGCGTGGTGATCAACGCAACCAACGTAACCGTCGTGAACTTCCGCATAAGGTGTTCCGCCGGCATACTGGTGGCCGGCTCGCGCAACGTCACCATCTCGCGGGGCTCAATCGAGGGGAGCCTGGAGCTTCCGGTGTACCGCAGAGACACCGGTATATACATATACAACTCTACCCACGTCGTCGTCAAAGACGTCTACCTCAGCGGCTTCCACGACGGGGTATATGTGGAGCAGAGCAGAGATGTGAAGATAGAGAACGTGACGATTCTGCGCTCGCGGTACGGCGTACACGTCATGTTCAGTAGATCCGTGGACATCCGGGGCGTCTCGGCCATGCACAACTATGTGGGCGTCGTAACCATGTATTCCCAAGACATCTATGTTGGGGACTCCGCCCTTGTAGACAACGTGGACTGGTCGGAGGGCTACGGCCTCTTCATTGCAGACGTCGCCAACGGCACGTTTATACACAACAGATCTCTCGGAAATGTGCACGGGATCTAAATCCTCGTCATGGGCGGAAGGGGCAACCGCACAGACATAGTCATCACGGAGAACTGGGTGGAGGGGGAACCACATAGGCCACACCTACAGAGGTGTCTCGTCCCCATACGTGAAGATGGTGAACAACACCTTCGTGGGCAACTCCATCCCCGCCCTCTACGTCGATATATTCCTCACGGGGGCGGAGCTAAAGGCGGATATTAGAGGCAACACGTGTCAGGGACACGCCTCCACCAGCCCCTACGTCTACCGGAGCGCCTTCGCCGAGGTTCTCGCGAAGTCGGACCTCCTCCTGGCCCCCATATCGGCGTCGCCCGCCAGGTTCCTCGTGGAAAGCCTCGCCGTGGGCAATGTGGCCTTCATCGACCCGAGACCGTATAGATCGCCTCCCCTAGGCGTAGAGATGGCCGCCGCCTTGGCGGTGGCCCTCGTGTGGCTTGCGGCAAAGAGGAGACTATGAGGCTGATTGCGAAAAGGCAACTAGGCGGCTTCCAGCTGGACGTAGATGTGGAGGTTGGGGACAGGGCGGTGGTGATTGGGCCAAACGGCTCCGGCAAATCCACCCTGCTGAAGCGCATCTCGGGGCTCTGGAGATGTAGACCTCACAGCTACTGCATATGATTCTACGTCCCCCGGAGCCCCAGATGCCCAAGAATGAAGGGCACGCGACTACGTCGAGATCCTGGAGTCGGCTCTCGGCATTAAGGCCCAATTGGGGCTTATAGACGTTAACTACCTAGGTAAAACAGAGGAGCTGTCCACCGGCATGGCTGTGAGAGTTATATTAGCAACTCCTAGATTCCATTAGGATATACGAACTCCCATGAGAACTGCCTACCGTAGACTTTTACCGTCACGTACTGGCCCCTCCCCTCCAGCTTTCCGTAATTATCATATAGCGTAGACGTTAACCGCGGCCAACACGGCGAGATAAACCAGCACCGCGGCGGCACCGAAGATAGTTGTCAGCTCCATCACCCTACCCCTCTCCATACCCCTCCCTCTCTCTAAAACAATATCGTAGTTTCTATGAACAGCGCCGTGACAACCCGGCACCTGTATATACAATGGTATACGGCACGAAGACATATTGCGAGACAGACGACGGGGCAGGGCTGATGGGACGCGGCGGTGCCCCTACTTTCTAGCCCACATAGATACGAGGAACACTATGCCTACAATTAGAGACCATGCTACATAGTTTTTAACTGATAGGTGTATTTTACTATCCATGAGATACTTTGAACCTATTGGATTTTAAAATCCTTTATGCAACTTACTATAAAGCTATATATAAATTAAGTAAACAAATATATACCGCTGAAGCCGACGAAGAATGTGCATAAGTTAAGTTTAAAAATAGCTGAGAATGCTTCTCTATGCACGGGCCAACACTCGCGTTAATAATAGGGATAGCGGTGGTGGTAATTGCCACAGTCATAGCGCTTCAGCAACTATCTACACCACCTCCGGCGCCGACCCACACAACAACTCCGACGCAGACTACCCCGCCAGCAACCCAAACAGGCTCCTCGACAGGCACCGCACCGACCACCGGGATCAAGTACGACTCCCAGCTGGCTGAGAAGGGGAAGCAGTACTTCTCAGAGATCGGGTGCACCGCCTGCCATTCCATTAAGTCGCTGGGTATCTCTGGCGGCGCCGTAGGACCTGACCTAAGCAAGACGCTTCTTGGCAACCCAGGCGCCGGGGGCTCCGTAATTGGGAGGTTCTTCAAGGAGAAGGGCTTAGAAAACCCAGCCGCGGATCCCGAAAAGGCGGCTGAGTTGCTGAAGGAATACCTCACAAACCCGCCGCAGTACTCCACCACCATGAGGACGCAGGTGCAGGCCTACAAAGCCACTTACAGCAACTGGGCCACAGACCAAGTCCCAGCCCTCGTCGAGATGCTGAAAGAGGCAGCCGCCAAAGCCTCTGGGTGACTATGGTGAACGAAGACAGGAGAAACGTCCTAAAAATTTTTATCGGCTCCTCGGTGGCTCTTAGCCTCGGAGCTTTGACGGCGCCGCTTGTCGGATCGGTGATAAACGCCAAGGCGCTGGCTCTAAAGGGGGAGTACAGCTCAGTCGAGGTGGTTCTCTGCGAAAACGTGGATAACTGCCCCGAGGAGTACTCGGTCCCCATTTCGGAGCTCAGACAGGGACCCAAGTTTGTTCTCTTGAAGAAGGGCAACATGGCCATACCAGCCGTCTTCGGCCTCGTGAAGGCAACAGATGGCAAGGAGTACCCCGTTGCCTACAACACAGTATGCACGCACTTCGGTTGCCCAGTGAACCCCACAGGCGGCAAGTACCTCATGGGCTTTGCATGTCCCTGTCACGGCTCTTTCTTCAACATCTGCCCCGACCCCAACGGGTGCGTCGAGAACCCCGACGAGTGCGCCAAGAATCCCGACAAGTGCAAGAGGTGGCCGTTTCTAGAGGCTTATGTATCCGGCGGGCCTGCGCCGCGTTCTCTGAGGCCTATTAAGGTGGCGGTAAAGGGAGACAGAGTATACGCTGTGAAGGCGTACATATGAGGGCACTTGTAAGACTTTGGGAGCTGATACTGGAGCGGTTCCATCTTAAGGAGTTTCTGGAGCACCCGGTGCCGCGGTACTCCAACCTAAACCCGCTGTATTGGCTGGGAGACGTAGCCGCCATGAGCTTCTTCATACTGGCTATAACGGGCTTTGCCTTGGCTCTGCTCTACACGCCTGGGCTTTCGCTGACCAAGACTCCGCCTGATCCCCTGCTGGGCCACCTTGGCAATGAGGTGTACGACGCTACTCAGAGCTACTCAAGCGTTTACAAGATCACCTACCTCACGCCGCTGGGCTTCATACTGCGGCAGATCCACCTGTGGGCGGCGTATATGATGATCTTCGCCACGCTTGCCCACTTCTTTGCCAAGTTTATACTGGGGTCCTACAAGAGGCGGGGAGGCGGGGCCCTTTGGCTACTCGGCGTGTTCCTCGGCTTCCTCACCATAAACCAGGCGGTGCTGGGCTACATCCTGCCTCTTCACCTAGACGGCATCCTCGCCATCCAGATCGGCCTTAACATCTTCCGCTACTTCGACTACTTCGGCATACCGGTGGGCCAGCTGGTGCTCTCCGTCCTGGGCTCTCTCTTCGTGACCGACCAAGTGATTAAGATGATATATGTCCTCCACATCTTGATAGTGCCGGCCATAATCTTAGTGCTACTTGGGCTTAAGATAAACGGCATTCTCTACGGCGGCGTGGCGCCGCCTCCGATCAAAGACGAGGAGCTTAGGAGAAAGGCCATGGAGGAGAAGGAGCCCTTCTACCCACACAGGTTCGCCCTCACGGTGGGCCAGCTGTTGCTCCAGCTCAGCGTCATACTGCTACTGGCCGCCATGACGCCGCTTCCGTTGCTGGAGCCCTGGGTGCCGGGCCAACAGGTCCCGGCAGGCGTCAGGCCGCCTTGGCCAGTCATGTGGTACTACACCTACGTCAAGATGATCGACCCGTTCATATCGGTGGGCCTACCCATATTCCTGGTGCTGTTTGCGCTGGTGGTGCCCCTGCTAGACAGGAGGGGCGGCGTCTCCATCGAGGAGCGGTGGATCTGGGTGGCCATCGCCATAGTCTACATAGCCATAATCGGCTACGGCACGGTCCTCGGCTTCCTCGTGGATATACCCAAGGAGATTACGCCGCTCACCAGGATCTCCGTGCCGCCTGACTACGCGGTGCCGTATATAGGGACTCCGCAGGCGGTGGGGCCATGATGCTGGCAGTTGAGGTCCAGGGCCTGTCGGCTACGGCTTTGGCGTACGTGGCGGCGGCCGTGGCCGTGATAGGCGCCATATCTGTCTACGGCCTTCTACACGTAGACAGGAGGTGGGCCTCCTACACTGCGCTACTCTTCGAGGCCGTCCTCGTTGCGCTGTTCGCCTACACGGTGAACATAATCTACGCCCTGTACTCCGCCCCGGGTTTCGGCTCCACAGTAGAGGACATAGTACACGGCGTGACGTATCAGCGGGTGGCCGCGGGGATACTGTCGGCTATGTTGTTCTTGGCAGCTCTAATCTCCATAGGCTATTACATGGAGCTCCAGAAGAGGGGCGAGGGCCATGAATAGGGCAAACCTCCTCATCTACATAGCCGCAGTTGTGACGGTGGGCATAGCTCTGCTGAATGCCGCAATGCTCGCCAGCCCTGACGTGTTCAATCTCTTCGCCAAGTCGGGCGGCTACGAGAAGATAGTGGGAGAGGAGAAGACCTGGGCGTTCCAAAGCACCGTGTGGACTGCCATGTTCACCCTCACAATAATAGCCATACTCATCTACCTAATAGAGCTCAGACACTACCCAGAGCGGTTCAGAAAAAGCCAGTAGTACAACCGATAAAAACTTCTCCCTTTTCTACCAAATTTTCGTTGTTGTGATTTGTCTAGCCTTGGTCGCGGTTGCTCGGGGTGTTTTGTCGCTGATTTGGTCTTCTTGTAGTCTTTGTTTTTGCCTCGTGTATAGGTCTTAGGCGCGGTTTTGTTGTTGTTTTCGGGCTTGTCGCGGCGCCTCTCGCGCTTGAGCCTATTGTAGAGCCTCTCTTCTTGTGGTATGCCGTTGCCCCTCTTGCGGTCTTTATCGTGCTTGTGTACATAGCGTCTAGGGTCTACGACGGGAGCTGTGGAGATTCTTGTTCATGGCGGGATCGTTGTAGCATCACGTAGCCGTTCTGGCAGTTGCGGACTTGTTGACCGACGGGCTGTTTTCTAGGACGTTTGAGATGGGATTCGACGTCTATGTTAGATGGAACATGCCCCTTATCGCGTTTATGGACGTGTTGTCTCTGTACGTCTCGTGTAGAGTCATGAAGCTCTTACTTTCATACGTCAAGAGACGAAACGCGGCTAGCCGCCGCGGCTGAGACGGCCCTACGCTCCCAGATTCGGGCATTACGACGGCTCACGCCCTCAAGGCGGGGCTAAGGCCGGAGTTACCTGCGAACAAGGGGGTCCCATTTCTTAGTCAACGTGTCATCTGTGTGCAGGTTTCGCCTAGGGCGGGGTTGGGGTGGCGCTGGGCGTTGACCCCATCGCTGTGAGGACTGCGGCGAAGATCGCCGCGGCGCCTGCCATCTGTCTTGGCGTCAAGTTCTCGACGCCTGTGGCTTTTGCGTAGAGTTGCGTTATTAG
>WYEB01000149.1_pt1 | contig 27984 bp, 30 predicted proteins | sample 6343061 | NCBI WGS metagenome assembly WYEB01 (sample SAMN13812332, study PRJNA600296) | hot springs metagenome | biome: ENVO:00000051; feature: ENVO:00002007; isolation source: sediment sample from Evening Primrose shelf | place: USA: Yellowstone National Park, Evening Primrose Hot Spring ... | reverse complement strand
CACTTATTCCTTTTATTAATCCTTTCTCTGTATCATATATAATTATATTATCATATTGAAGCAATTTATTTTTGAATCTATATTCAAAATATTTTTTTACATCTTCTAACTTATATGGAGGGGTTAATAAATGTTCATGAAAGGTTGTATAATTTTCTTCAAAATGTTCAAAATCTTTAATTAAGAAAAATGCAATGCCAATTCCAGATAAAGTTTCAATAATTCTACCTATATAATCTGGGGTTAAAGATTTATACATATCTAAAATTAATATATCATATGTTTTTCCCAAAATTTCTTTAGAATTTTTATATTTAATTTTTTCTATATCTAAAAAATCTATCTTTTCTTTTAATTTCTGAAATCTATATAAATAATCTCCATTAAAATCTTCAGAGATATATAAAATCTTTATGTTATTTTTAAAGTTCTTAATTCTTTCATAATATATTTTTAATAAATTAGATAATATATCAAAATAATCTTTACCTGATAAAACAACAATTCCTCTATGATTATTTCTAATTATTTTACATAATAATTTATTGTAATCATCTAATATATCCATATATAAATTATCAACCAATTACTTATAACTGTTTAAGAAAATATTAACCTTTTGTTAAAGTTATATTAAACTATGTTAAAACATTAAAATATTTTGTTAATTGGATATTAAATAATAGATATACGCTAGTTAAATGGTGTTAAAGTGTTAATAAAATATGTTAAATAAATGTTAAACTAAAGTAAATAATATCTTAATTTCATATCAAGTGATTTCAATAATTTTTGATCATCTACAAAAACTATAGATAATCCCTTTGATATTCCTCCAGAATATAATCTAGAAGTTCTTCCAGAAGCTTGTAAATATGTTTTAAGATCTACAATATTTAGATATATATTTTTATTTTCATCTACTTCTATAGAAACGTCTGGATTTTCCTTTAATTTATCCAATATTTCTTGTCTATCAAGATAAATTTTCAAAATATTATATAATGTTAATATATCATTAGCAAAAGGTTTTAAATATCCAACCAATTCTACCTTATTTCCGTTTAAAAAATCAGAAATTAATTTTAGATCTCCAGAAGACAGTTTTTTCATGTTTTTTCTTAATCTTGTAAGAATCTTTGTTATTCTATCTTTTTCTATCTCAGATATATATGGTAAAATTAGATTAGATAGAATAATTATGTTCATTATATTTTTCTCAAGATCTTTAATATTTATCTTTATCTTTGGTATACCTAAAAATATTGCATATTTTATTCTTTCTGGCATATTAATTCCCCTAGTTAATATTCCATATGGATCTGTAATACTAATTAAGAAATTTATTTTTTCTTCATAAAAATCATTTAATATACTTTCAATTTCTCTTGTTTTTGTTTTTGAATATATTAAACCAACTTTTACATTATTTGATATTAGATAATTGTAAATTTCTTTCATATATTCTATTCCCCTTTCCTTTGGAACAAATATTAATCCACCATCTTCTAACTCTTTTAATAGATTTAACAATTCTTCTTTTATATCTTTCTTAGGAATATAATATAAATCTATAACATTTCTAATCTTTGAACTTCCAGTTCCAATAGTAAAATTGGCCAATTCTTTATATAATCTGACTCTTTTTCCTCTTAAACTACCAGTAGCTGAAGATAGAACAATTACTCCACGATTTTTATTTTTAATTTCCAAAAATTTTTTATATAAATCGCTATTAAAATCTAATTTACCACTCAATTTTAGATCTATTACTTTTTTAGCAACATTTATGTCATCTTCACTATAACCAATTAAAATAAACAGTTTCTCAATATTTTTTGATCCTTTAAAAAAAGAATCTACATCATCTACAAAAGCAATATCAAATTTTTTACCTTTTAATATTTCAAAATTTTTAGTTAAAAATTGATTTGAAATAATTAATATATTAAATTCCTCATTCTTTATTTTTTCCTTAATTTCTTTTTTATTACCACCATAATATGCTATAAACTTTATATTTAGATTTAGACTACTTATAAATTTATCAAATAAATCATTAAATTGTTTTACAAGTAATCTTGTAGGTAATATTATTAATATCTTTTTATTATATTCGCTAGAAAAGTAAATAGATGAAACTATAATAAATGTTGATTTTCCAACGCCTGTTGGTGCTATCATAGAAAAACTATTATTTTTATATAACCTCTCAAACCACATTATTTGTACTTTCCACGGATTAGAACTTAATGCCTTTTTAAAAAATTCGGAAAATTTATTAACTTCTTTATATAAATTGTAAACATTTGAATAATCTTTTAATTTTCCTTTTTCAGATAATTTTCTATATAGAAGCTCTTTAAAAGTGTTTTCATCCTTTATATTTAATAATTCCAATATTTCATTATCATCTAAATCATTTTCACAGGGAAGACCATGTGAAAGTCTATAGGAAGAAATTGTGTTATTACAATTAAAACATAAATTTTTTATATATAAGGGGATATAATCCATATTTTCTTTTATTTTAAAAATTAATTTAAAAATATTCTATTATGGATATATCAGACATAATTACTTATCTACAAAAAGAAAAAGAGAAAAAAACATTACAAAATTTACAAAAAGATTTCTATGTTAAAGTATCAGAATTATTAAAAAAATATAAAAAACAATTAGAAGCATATAAATCTGATAGTAAAGAATATAGACAAGTTGTTGCAACAATAGATAGACTAAAAGAATCACTATCAGAATTAATTAATATAAGAATTAGCAAAATAATAAATAATACAGTCTTAGAAGTTAAAGAAGATTTAAACATAATATCAGAAGACTTTTTAGAAGAGGAAGAAAAATTACTATATTCTCTTATAAAGAAGATATTAAAATCGTATAAAGAAAATATACAAAACAAGATTATTAATGGAGAAGAAATAGATATTAACAAATTCTTCTCAGATATAAATATAAATGTTTCATATCAAAATAAAATAGATAAAAAGATTGTTACTATTAAAAATCAATTACCAAAGATTGTTGGACCAAATGGAAAAATATATGGACCTTTTAAAGTTGGAGATATAATAATATTAAATAATAACTTTGCTGAAAAATTAGAAAATACTGGAATAGGAAAAATAGTTAATTAAACTTATAAAATTATTTAATATAATTATCTTTAATGAAATTACCGAAGACTATTAATAAATATTGTCCATATTGTAGAAAAGTTACTGAACATAAAGTAATCATTATAAAAAGTGTAAAAGCTAGAACTGGTCTGGTTTGGGGTTCTAGAAGAGCTAGAGAAGGAAAAAAAGGTAGAGGAAATAAAGGAAAATATAGTAAGAGACCTCTATCACAAAGAAAAAGAGGTATTATAAAATCATCTAAAGGAGTTGATATAAGATTAGAATGCAATGTATGTAAAAAACAAACCATATGGGAAATAAAAGGTAGATACAAAAAAGTAGAACTATCAACTGCTATAAAATGAAGTCAAAACTTTATTTTGAAGCATTTTCTAATGATAAAGATAAATTAACAGAATTTTTAAATAAAACATTTGATGCTGTATCAAAATTCAAAAATTTCCAAATAATTGATAAAAAAATTGCTGATCCTATAACAAAAGATATAAAAACCCCAGATGGAAAAACTTTAAGTGGCTGGTCTTCTTATTTAGAAATATATGCAGATTTCAAAGACTTTGATTCATTAATAGATTTTATACTATTTTATACACCATCAAGAATTGATATAGAAGATATAAAAGAAATGAAAATTGTAACGAAAGATAATGAAATAAAATATAACAAAGAAAAGGTTAATCTATTATTAAATCAAATACCCCAGGCTATAAATATGAAAGTATCTGCATTATTGAATATATATCTTGCACAAGTTAAAAAGGATTCCAAAGGACCAGATAATCAATCATTAACAAATTTAAAAATAAAATAAAATTTTATCCATAATAATATCCTGAACTTTTTTCCCTCTTCTTATTTTCTTCCTCTAACTTCTTAATCATATTCAAATCTTTTTCTATCTTTTCTTTTAGTTTCTTGCCCTTTTCTTTTAGATCATTTGTATCAACTTGGAAATCATACAATTTGCCTAAAATTTCTAATGCCTTTGAAGCACCAAAATATCCATTTATTTGATTTGATAAATATGTTTCAACCAATAATAAATAAGCCGGTTTTTTAAATAATTGAGAATAATATAAAAATAATCCACTCATTCCAACAACAGTATTTGATTTATATAAATTAAGTTCTCCTAATTTTTCTTTTATCTTATTTATATCATAATATTTATTTAATGCAAATAAATAATTTGGATTTTCTGGTTCTAATTGATGTGAACCTATCCCACCAATTATACTTAATTCTAATAAATTAAATTTACTTATTATTCTAAATAGCTTATTCATGAATTTATATCTAAAGTATAAAGACAATCCAGGATCTTCTAGAATCATTATCTGAAAATCTCCATATAATACTAGGAAATTATAGTTACCAATTGGAACAGAATATAATTTATAACTTATATTATCCGCTATGTATCCATTTTTATTTATTTTAACTACATCAGGAAAGAAGTCTGTAATTATTCTTCCAACAACTTTTCCTTTGTAAGTTTCTATCAATTTTTTTCCAACTATTTTCGATAAATTTCCAAATCCTCCGCCTATTGAATAAAGAAAAACTATATTATTCATACTTTTTATTTTTTCTTTATCAATTATGAATTCCATAATATATTATAATATATTATTTTTATATAAGGTTTCTTTTTTCATTTTTCTTCTATAATCACCCCATTTATCATCTGGAGAAAATTTGGGGGGTATTATTCTAGATGTCTTATTACCACAAATTGGACAGATTTCTTTAAATGTATATATTTTACAATTTCTGCATTTTCTAATCTCCTTCATATTTATTAATTTCATAATTTATATTATAATTTTTAGCTTCCTTATTTATTAATTCTAGCATTTCTTTTTCCTTTTTTTGTAGATCAGATGGACTCATAGTAACATATTTTAACATATACGTAGGCGATCCTAAATATTTTATTATTATATTTAGATCTTTTATCTTTTTAAGAAATTCCTTTATTTTATATATTCCGTCTCCATCTAAACAATATGCCTGCATTATATATGTAAACTCATATTTTGGTGGATTTAAATAATCAATTATATATTTATATAATAAATCAGAATATTTTTTACTTATTTTATATTTATCTAAAACACTTTTTCCATTTATATAAGCTTCTAAAAATACACTATAAAGTTTGTTTTCTGGAACAATTTTAAATATTATATCTTTCTCCAATTTATCCATATCTATATTCTCCTTTTCACTCATTATTTTCAATATATTATAAGCAACCATCTCTCTTTTATATTCAAATATCTTTGCTTTTTGTTTATTCTTATCAACTCTCTTTAGCGATAAAGTAACCAATCTATTATTTACATCTACATCAAGTACTAAACATACAATCTTTTTACCTTCTCTAACCAAAATCCTTGGATTTGTAATTCTTCTATTTGATAATTCATCTATTGGAATTATTCCATTAAAATTTTCATATTCATCTAAGCTAACCCTTACATCTACATCTGATATATTGTTTACAGTACATATAACATAATCATTCACCTTTGGATAATCTTTTCTTTTATACATCTTTAAAATATATTAAAAAATACTTATTAAATTTATATACGATTTAAGTTTTGGTTACTGGGACATTATATGTGTCTTCTTCATAACAATTATATGAAAGATTCATCAAAATATATGCTGGTATTCCTAGATTTGAATTTATTAGATTTTGAATTTGTGGATTGTTTTGCGCTAATTGTTGTATATTTATGCTACATGATATTGTAGATGAATTTATTGGAACATTTTGAGTTGGACTGCATGAAAAACCCTCATCTCCATTTGGTATATTTATTTGATTTGCTCCAATAATATCTAGTTCAGCATTTACATTAAAAGTAGCTTGATTATTAGAATATATATTGCTAAAACATCCAACAGAATCTTGGAAAGATATTGAAAGGTATACATTTCCATTAGTTTCATTCACATTAATATTAGAAGATACTGGTGTTATTGGAGACGATGAATAATATACAGGTTCACTTAATGTTATCTGGCTATTAGAATAATTTAATTGTAATGGAATTAATATATTAGTAATAACATTTGATATATTATATTCTACGACTATTGGTATTTGAGAAGGTACCGCCTGAAGACCGGGACTTAAAGAAACCTCAATATTTCCAATAGTAGAATTTGAAGGAGAAAGTTGGTTAGAAGAAGAATTATAAGTTGCTGGTTCTGCATTAAAATTACCATAGTAAGGAGAAGATAAAGCATAACTATAAACATAATATGAAACTCCTAATTGAGAATTTGACATTGTATAAATATTATTAACATAAATAAGAGGCAATTTATAATCCAAACCATTTGATTCACTATAATTTAATGAAGAGGGGGCCTGAACATATAAATATACATTTCCTGGCTGATTTAATGCCCATGAGGGTTTATATAAATTGGAATTCCCCATATTGAAAAATCCTAAATTTCCAGATCCGATATTACCGATTGGACATGTAGAAAAATAAAATAAGGTAGTGCCTACAAATAATATTGGTAGCAAATATATAAATCTTCCAGCTTTCATTAAATATATTTTTACTTTATTAATTAAAAATTTTACTATGATACTAACCTGAAGTATTTGTATTATTTTGATTACTAGATGTATATAAATTATTTAAACTAATATTTCCATTTAAGGCATTTTGAATAATATTAAAAGCTTGCTGACCATCATTGATAAATTGAATTGTTGTATTTTTGATAGTCTGAAACATTTCATTATTTTCTAAATATGCAATGATCTGATTATGATATAAATAGGCAAATATTATTAAAATTAATAAAATTAATAAAAAAATTAATCCACCACCAGAAGAACCTCCATCTTTCTTTATTCTTAAGGTAATAATATTATTAGGCTGATTAGTACTTGCTTTAGGTTGCTTATTACCCATATATAAAAATAAAATTTTTAGATGTTTATAAGTGTAGTATTAAAATTAACTAGAATATAAACATTTATATATCTTTATATTAATAAGATGTTTCAGAAATAAGAAAGCTATCACAATAAGAAACAACAATATTATTAATATATAGCTATTCCAACTCTTCCTTTTTCATATAAAAATCCTAAATTTTTTTATTTATAAATTAAGATATTTGCAAGTAATCTATCTTAAGATAATTGTCTGTTTTTATTTCTAATAGATTTTCTGGCAATAGACAATTATATATATTTATTGCATAAGCTCCAACAGAAGAACTTATATTATATATACAATTATCATTTAGTATAACTTCCCCAGAGCCCTGACTAACTACAATATCTAATATATAATTTGTTAAATTATTTGGAAATGCTATATAAAATATATTGCTCTTTGATTCTATATATAGATTATTTATATTAACTGGATAAGATGATATCAAACTGATACTATTTTCTCCAATATTTAAATATGGAGTTAAATAAAATAAGTTAGAACACGAAGATAGGGGAATCGACAATCCATTTACAATTAATTCTACACTTTGAGGAGAATATGGACAAAAATCATAGAACATATATACATCTCCAGATATATAATAATAGTTAAAATTTAACGATGAAAACTCTAGATAATTTATATTTATATTATTCAATATTCCATTTCCATTAAATATTATACTGGTTGGGGAAAATTCTATTTTTAACTCATTATCCCCATTATATAGATAATTTGGAGAAACAAAAATACTTATCTCACCATTTTGGCATCCAGAATATAATTCATAATTATTTACATATATATTAAACTTTCCATTATTACATGCAGAATATGCAGTAATATTTATTCCATCATAATTATTAGAATAATAGAAATATAAGCTCTTACTAACTGTTCCATAAAATATATTTGTTTCAAAATTCAAAGTTCCTAAATTAATATAATATACTGGAATATAACTTCCTATTGTATAATTACTTGTTATATAATAATAATTTTGGCTTTTTGATAATTGTATATTTTGAAAAATATACTGGTTTATACTTATATTTGAAAGATTTGAAGAAGGATATAATGTTATATTAGTTCCATTAATCAATTGTTGTAGTAGATATTGTTTATATTGATATGGAAGAATTACCCAATATACAAAAATTACCATACCTAATAATATAAAGAATATACCCAAACCTGTCGTTTGTAATTTTTTCATATTTTAATAGAATATTCTTTAATATTTATAATTTATACCTTAATTTTCCAACAATACAAAATCTATCAATTAATTCATAATTACTGACATTATTATTTACAAAATATATTTCTGCATCTATTTTATCCAAAATATTAAATAAATTTATAATTTTATCGATATTGTTTTCTTCTTTCATTTTTTTAAAACATTCTTCAGAAATTAAAACATATTCTATATTATTATATATCGCATTATTATATACTTCATCATATCCAAATGCTACCATATTTTTTTGCATTAAATATAATATTTCTTCAATTAATTTATTTATTTCCAAAATTTCTAAACTTTTTAATGTTTCATAATATTCTGTTCTTCTAACAAATTCATATATTCCATTTATACCTCCACTAGACACTTTATATATTTTTATATTTTTTATATTTAGTTTATCCTTTATATAATCATAAAATTCTTCAGGATAAAATAATGGACCAATTATACATAGAAATTTAATATCATAATCTTTTAGTGTATTTAAAAATTCTGAAAATATTTTATATAATTTTGCTTTTTCCTCAGGATCTCCCTTATTTATCTTATAATATTCTTCCTTTATAATTTTTATTCCATTATTTATTATACCTAAAGCTATATCATTATTATCTATAGATATTACAAAAATATTTTCTTTTTTTCTAGAAGATTTTTCCAATATTTTTTCTTCATATTTTTTTATTTCTTCCTTTTTATATAATGTAAATTCTGCAGATACTCTTATATCAAATGTATGATAATGTCCAATAGAATCTTTATCACTTGAATCAATTATTTTTCCAGAAATCCTTAATGAATCTTTATATTCAGAAAATTTTATATTTTCAACCTCTATTTTTATTTTTATTTTTTTCTTTTCTTTTTCATTCTCAAATTTCAATGTTCTATAATCATATCCTTCTATAATATCTCCTACATTAATTATTTTATATAAATATAATAAATCTACTTCATCTTCTACCTTGATTTTTATTGTTTTCTTATCTATTATTTCATATTTCATATTAGTAAGAATATTAAAGAGAGAAATATTGGAGGAACAAATGGAGCTCCTTCTTTTACTTTTACTTTTATATCGTTATATTCTCCCAATTTCTTTAATATATTAATTTCTTCTTTTGAAAGACCAAATCTTCCAATAAACAATTTATTCTGAAATATATGATAAAATATAATGATAAATGGTATAGAATAATAAAGGAAAATTTCATTTAGAAAATAAAATATTAATGGTAAAATAGCAATTAATAAAATAATAAAGGAATTTATTAATTTATTATTACTCTTAAATTTTAATATATATTTATTCTCATTTTCATAAACATCAAAATATTTTATTAATATTTCTTTATCTTCTTCCTTTATATTATTAACTTCTATCCCATCTTCTATCCAATCTCCTTCAACCAATTCATTTACATTTCTTATAAATGTTAATTTTTTCTCCAAATCCTTTGATATATATCTAAATAGAAAATATGGTATATATATGAAAATTAGGGAAATTAATAGATAATAAATATCAAAATATAAAAAGAAAAGATTGATAAAATATATAGAAATCAATATTAAGATAACATTAAAAATAGAAATATAATATTTTTTTCTATTTTCTTTATATGTTTTAATAGCCTCTATATTATGAAATATAAATCCAAACAATACTAGGTAAAATAAAAATAACAATATCTTATATAGAGAAAAGAACGATAATAAGAAGAATATTGAAAAGAAAATAAATAGATCACCAATAGCCAATAATCTAAATAAATATAATAATACAAAAAATAAGAGAATATAATATGAAAATATAAGATTTACCGAATAAACATTTTGAACAATTAAATATAAAAAATAAAATACATTAAATATCAATAAAATATATATTATTATATCATCTACAGATTTATATTTTATATCCTGATATGAAGAATATGCCAATATTATTATATCAAATATTAATAAAGGAAGCATTTCATTCATATAAAAAATAAAAAATACAATTCTTATAAATAGTTATTATGATGATGTGGACACAATCTGAATTAATGATGAAAGGAGTAGCTACTGATTTTTAAATTCTTATATATTAATATTTATTATGCCATTAATAATACCATCACCAGAATATGCTAAAAGAAGGAAATTATTACAAATTGATAATAAAATTAAAAAATTAGAAAGGGAAGGAGGTGGAAAATTAACTTTGGTATTAAAAAAAGAAATAAATTTAAACAATGTTGATGAATCATTAAAATTTATATCAATTTTAAAAGAATTAGAAGGAAGAAATTTTTTCGATGAGTTATATATTGTCAAATCTGATAAGGTATTTGATTATTTAGATATAGAAAAAGGATTAGATCAGAAAAATATAGAAAAAGAAAAACTAATAAAATTGTATGATATAATAAATAGACTTACAGATGTAATAGATAAAATTAAAAAAATCTACTAGTATTTATAATCTTCCTCTTCTTTTATATTTTTTGATAATAATAATCTCTTTATATTCTCTATATCATTTTCTAATATTTTTATTTTCTCTATTTCATTTATTATATATTCAAAATTGGATAAATCAATAAAATTTTCTATTTTCTTTATTTTATTCATTAAATTTTCATAGTCTGATAACACGGATTCCAATATATCTTTAGAATCATATAATTCTGTTTTTATCTTTCTCATTTCTTCTTTAATATCATTTAAGCTTTCTTCCAATTTATTATATTTTTCATTAATTTCTTCAATTTTATCCATTTCATTTATTCTAGATCTTAAATCAACAACAAGATTATTTAATTCCTCAAATAATGCATATATACTATTCAATCTATTTTCAAAGTTTATATATTTGTTATACAATTCTTCATAAGCTTTAAATTGTTTTATATTTTTAACATCATCGTCTGTTAATTGTAATAAATAGTTCATATTGTTTATTTTGTTATTAATTTCAGAATATTTTTCTTCATATTTTTTTTCTATCTCTTCTAATTTACTACTAATATTATATAGATCTTTTTCTTTTATCTCGTCTATCATTTCAGATATTTTATTGTACTGTAATAAATCTTTAGATAAATTATCTATTGTTTTAGATACTAAATTTGTTAAATTATCCACTTTTGCTTTTAGATCATTAAAATCATTAATATTTGTATATGAATCTTCTATTTTATTTAATCTATCTATAGAATTTTCTATTATATTTCTTAATTCTTTTATACTATTTATAACATCTTCATATTTTGTTATTTTATTACTTAAAGAATTTATATCAAGTTCTAATTTATTTATTTTTGATTTTATATTTACTATAGCAGAATAATCAACAAAGTTTTTCTGATTGTTTTCCAATACATCTACTTTTAATTTTAAATCATTTAAATATCTCACTTTATCCAACAAATCTTCATTTAATATTTCTTTATAATTATTTAATATTTTTTCTACATTTTCTATTTCCTCTTTCAAAGCTTTTAACTGATTATTAAATTCTTCTTTATTTACAAAATCATTCAAGCTTCTTTTTATTTCTGATATTTTATTATTAAAATTTTTTACATATGAGAAAAATTCATCAACTAGATCTACATCTTTATTTAAATCCATAAACTAATTATATATAATAAATTTTATTAAACTTACTATATATTTTTTAATAATTCTTTTCTTATGTCATCAATTTCTTTCTTTATCATATCATATTTTAATTCTAAATTATATAATCTTTTTTTGACGTCATCTATATCTTTAAATTTTAAGTTTATTTCCATTAAAATTATCCTTAGTTCTTCCAATAATTTATTATATTCATTATTTTTATCAATTGCATTTTTTAATTTTAAATATTTCTCATAAATTTCATCTTTTATTTTCTTATTTTTTTCCAATTCTTCTTTTAAATTCTTAATTTTATTTTCTAAATCTTCTATAATTTTTTCATATTCATTCATTTCATCCATTTTTAAAAAATGATAATATATCTTTTTGAGCTTTTCCTATATTTTCTATAGGTATATTTAATGCTTTTAATATGGATTCTACAGCTGGTAAAACCTGTTTATATATATAATATTCTGGATCATATTCGTTATCTTTAACTTCATCTAATATTCTAACTTTATCAGAAATTTTTTCCCCGCCTTTTACTATAATATATTCAACTATAAATCCTCTCCTAACATCATAACCCCTTTCTTTATATTTCTTTGCCGCTATAATATGCGGAGCCGTAACTTCATATTCTGATGGATCTTTTCTTAATTGTTCCCTTAGTATAAATTTCTCTTTTGGATAAATATGATTTCTTATATTTTTGATAACTTCTGACAAATAATCATTTATTTCTTTTATTTTTCCTTCTAGCGCTAATCTAATCACTTTTTCCTGAACTTCTCCAGCAATTTCTGACCAATCCCTTCTAACAACCTCAAAACCTCTCAATTTAATATTTTTATTTTCAGATAATAATGCATATTTTTTTCTAGCACCACCTTCTCCAGATCTTTTTTCCACAAATATTCCAGATATATAATAATCTTCAAACTCCATCTCCAATGGTTTTGGTAAAATATCATTTATCCTATTTAATAAATTCAGAGCATTTTCTTTATTATCTACAATAACAAATATAGAATCTGTATCCCCATATAATATTTTATATCCACTTTTTTCAATAAAATCTTTTACTTCTAATATATGTTTTCTACCTAAGGCAGTTACTGAAGCCGCACATTCTAAACAGTACCATCTAGAATTTGGAAAACCCAAATAACCATATGTAGAATTTATTATATATTTTAATGCTGTCTGTCTACTATCAATTATTTTATATTCCTCAGAATTTTTATCTAAACTTTTTAGAGCTTTCTTTAAATTTGCTCTTTCTTCAAATACTTTTTCTAATACTGTAGATATAAATCCTTTTTTCTTTTTACAAAACCATACTTCAGATTTTCCTAAACTTGTTTCAATAGTTATTTTATCTTTCATACATTCTTCATGTTCACATTTCAATGTATCTGGAGAAATATTATATTTAATTATTATTGACGGATATAGAGATCTAAAATCAAAAACTGCAATATTTTTATACAAACCTGGTTTTGGTTCTAATACAATAGCACCAGTATATGTTACCCTTTTTCTCTTATCTACTTCATCTGGATCCGGTCTATTTGGTATTATTTCATTAAATTCATTTGCCCTTTTTATTAGATAATTTTCTACAAGAATTCCATATGTACTTCCTGACAATTCATATAATGTAATTCCAACCAATCTTGCTAATTCTAATAAAATTCCCTCAAAATGTTTATATAATCTATAGGTTAATTCTACATCTTTTCTATTATACTTTATTAGATAACTAAAATCTTTTTTATTGTAAATTATATCTGACATTTTATCCAAATCCATATCTAATTTTCCTTCTCCCAATATTTCCATAGCAACCTCATCTAAAGAATATGTTTCAGAATTTAATTGGGGTGCAAATATTGTTGTGACAATATCATATAAATCAACATTTTGTATCCCAACTATTCTATATTTTTTATCTTCTTCTCTTTTTTTAGTATATATTATCCCTTTTCCATCCCATCCAAAATCAAAATTAAATCCTAATTTTTTTGCTTTCTCATATAAGAAATATAAATCAAAATTATTTGAATTATATCCAACAATTACATCGGGATCTAAACTTTTAATTATTTCATTAAATTTCTTTAACAATTCTAATTCACTATTTACTTTTATTCCTTCATTTGATTCCCCTCCCCAATATATTGAATAATACTTTTCTCCATCATATATTGAAATAATATAGATATATGCTTTTTCTGGTGATATTATAGATTTATTAGAGGCTGTTTCTATATCAAATGATATAACCTTCAATTTATATTTATTCTCAGCTACTCCATTATTTTTCTTTAATTTATAATAATCTATATTATCTCCCTTTTTTATTAATTCTAATTCCAAATCATATGTATATAATGGATATACATTATTATCTATTTGAAACTTTTTTATTATATTAATATCTCCTTCTTTTTTTCCAATTATTTTTCCTTCTTCCTTTAATTTATCAGCGAAATTCTTTATTTTATCATAATCATCCTGACTCAAATAAACTTTTATTACATTATATTCTTTTCCTATAAAATTTTTCTTTAAAATTTCAAAATTTTTTACGTATTTTTCATCTTTCAATTTATTTTTTATTTCTTCTAAATATTTTTCATCTTTTAATATTAAATATACATAAAATGGTTGATCATATTCTATTCTTACCTTTTTTCCATTTTCATCTCTTCCATAAATATAAATTTTTTCTTTATCATGATCAAAATCTAATATAAATATTTTCATAAAAAATTATTGTAAAATATTAATTAAAGTTTAACCCTTTATAACTGCTATTGGTCTTAACCTTACAACCATTTTAGATATACCCAATTCATCAGTTACTTTTACAACTTCATCAACATTTTTATAAGCTTCTGGTACCTCTTCAACTACACCTTCTTTTGTTGTAGATTTTACATATATTCCTCTTTCTTCCAAATTCTTAATTATTTCATTATAATTAAATGATCTTCTTGCAGCAGCTCTTGACATATTTCTTCCAGCACCATGTGCAGAAGATCCAAATGATAATTCCATAGATTTTTCAGATCCTATTAATACATATGATGCAGTTCCCATTGAACCTGGAATTAATACTGGTTGTCCTATTTTTCTATAATCTTCAACCAATTCTTCTGAACCTGGTGGAAATGCTCTAGTAGCACCTTTTCTATGAACAATTAATTTTTTCTTTTTACCATCAACTTTATGTTCCTCAATTTTTGCAATATTATGAGCAACATCATATATAACATTTAATCCAATGTCTTCTACTGGATGATTATATACTTTTTGGAATGATTTTCTAATAAAATATGTTATTATCTGTCTATTATTCCATGCAAAATTTGCTGCAGCACTCATTGACTTCCAATAATTATTTCCATCATCAGATTGAAAAAGTAAATATACCAATTCTTTATCAGGTAATTTATTTATTTCTTCTCTATATTTTTTCAATCCTAAATCTATATAATCTGATGCAATTTGATGTCCAAAACCTCTAGAACCTGTATGAATTAATACTGTTACCTGTCCTTCTTCATATATTCCTAATTTATTTGCTATATCTTTATCAAATATTCTATCAACTAATTGTATTTCAATGAAATGATTTCCAGATCCTATAGTTCCCAATTGATCTATTCCCCTTCTAATTGCTAAATCTGATACATTTTCTATTGAAGCATCTTTTAATCTACCATAAGATTCTACATGTTCCAAATCCTCTTTCCATGCATAACCTTCCCTATAACTCCATTCTAAACCTTCTTCTACAGAATCCTTAAATTGTCCTGGGGATAGAACAATTTTTCCAGTTTCTCCAACTCCAGCAGGTACATTTCTAAATATTTCATTCACAATTTCTTTTAATTTTGGTTTTATCTCTTCATATTTTAAATTTGTTCTTAACAATCTTACCCCACAATTTATATCATATCCTATCCCACCTGGAGAAATTATTCCTTCATTTATATCAAATGCTGCAACTCCACCAACTGGAAATCCATAACCTTCATGTCCATCTGGCATTACAATAGAATATTTTTGTATCCCTGGCAAACTAGCAACATTTTTTCCTTGTATTAATGTTTTATCCTCTTTCATCTTTTCTATTAACCTATCATTTGCATATATTCTAACTGGAACATTCATTCCCTTTTCTTGAGGTATTTCATATATATTTTCAGATATTTTTCTTAACTTTATATCCATAAAATATTATTGATTATAATTCTTTAAAACATAATTTAAGAAAAAGAAAGAAATTCCTAAAATAATAAATGATAAAAATAAACCATATTGAACTGAAATATAATAAAGTAATAAAGATCCTATTGTACCACCCAAATTTCTAAATAAATATATATTCCCAAATTTCTGAGGATAATTTAATATTATATAATTATCGAAGAAATATTGAAACATTGTCCATGAAAATGCAGCTAATATGAATAATATTAATATTATTATAGCATTATATATTTTTGATAAAGATAATATTAGAGATAATAATATTATAATTCCTATTAAAAACCTAGAAAGTATTCCTATTTTTATATTTCTAAAATTAATTTCCCTTTTATATATTTTATATAATATTGAAGTATACAATCCATTTATGAATAATAAAAATGGAAAAATTATAGATAAAGAAAACATATTTACAGAATAAACTAGAGAAGTCCAAACTAATGAAAATCCAATCAAAACAAATAGGTTATATAATTCTAAATATCCTATCCTTAACTTTTTTATATTCAATGGGAATATTAAACCTTCAAATATAGGATATATAGCTCCAAATTTATCTATATTATTTTCTGCAATTGAAAACATTTTATCAATTCTTTTCAATAAATTTAGTTCATATGCTGATGAAAATAAGAATAAATATAATTTTCTATATATAATTATTATTATAGATAATAATAACAAAATAGCAACAATATATATGTTATAAATTAATGAAAGAAAAATAAGAGAAATTTGCGGTATTATTTCTCCAAAAGTCCAGTAAATATTAAAATGGAAATTTAAACCTACATCTTTATAATATAATAAAAATGAAAAATATGTAGATGAATATGTAATAGTAAACAATAAGAATGATAATATTAGTAAATAAATATTTGGATAAATTAATAGTATAGAAGATAAAAGAGGTCCTATTATACCAATCATTGCAATATTGATATAATTTTTCTCATTTATTTTAATATTTCCAAATATTGCAGAACTTATTATTGATCCTATATAAGATATAGAAATTAAAGAATAATATACACTAGATGGAAAATTAAAATAATATGGATAAACAAAGAATAAACTATTTAACATTCCACCAAGTAAACTATTACTAATTATAATAATTTTTTCTTTATAGTTCATTTTATTATATCTCTAAATTTTTCTTTTAATATATCTGCTAATGCTATGCCTATAGCAATTGAAATAGAAATAACTATTCCACCAAAAAGTATTATAAACATATAGAAAAGAACTGGGGATAAAAGATTTAAGTAGCTAAGTGTTAATATTAATATAAAAAATAAAACAATAAATCTTATTGAATCTAATATAAAGTTCACATACTTAAAATTTTGGATTGCTGGATATAAAAAAGATCTTAATATAAATTCCATCATTGCATATGAAATTATTATCACTACTATTATTATCAATAGACTATTTAATATATCAAAAATTAAAATTCCTATATTACTAACATATGGAACTATATAAAATGAAAATCCAATAAAATAAAAGTATATAGAGAATTTAGCTATATTTACTATTAGATCTGTAAGAGAATATTTTGTCATTATTTGTTTATCCTGTAACCATTTATCAAGACCAAGAACTTTTTTTAATATTATCTTAAGTATTAATGCGATAAGTTTTCCTATAAAATATCCAATTATTATAATAGAGGCAGAAATTAATATTATTTCCAATATATTATAGTTAAATATTTGAAGTATCTGATTGATAATGTTTTCCAGCATAATATTATCTAAAAAAATGATAATTTATAAATGCATAATCCTACTAAAATTGATATAACTTTTAAATAGTAAGACAATTTTACTACTAAAAAAGATCTTATAATATTTTTATATTAAAGGAATCGCAATTGAAAGTAGCCCCGCGGGGATTCGAACCCCGGTCTCAGGGACCAAAACCCTGAATCCTAGACCACTAGACGACGGGGCTATATAAGCATATCATATTCTTTAAATTTAATAATATTTTTATTAAACAATTTTATATGAATGATACTGAAATGCTTAATTTTTTTAAATTAAGAGATAATCCTTTTAAACTAGAGGTAATTTTAGAAACTTTCGTTGGATATAATTTGGAAAGAACAAAATTATTGAATTCAATAAATAATAAAGAAAAAATTGTTTTGGTTTCTGGTCCTACTGGGGCAGGAAAAACGACATTATTATTATGGATATACAATAATATTAAAACAAAGAATAAAATATATATTTATAGGCCTTTTGAAAAAATAGAAGAATTTGAAAAGTATTTTATTGATAGATTATCCTTTTTTGAAAGAATAATATATAAATTTAAGAAATTTAATATAGTAGAATATTTAAATAAGAAAAATTTGATAATATTTTTAGATGAAGCCACATTTTGTGATGACAATATTTTAGAATGGATAAAAGTTATATCTGATCAAACAAATTGTACATTTATATTAGCAGGATTACCTGAATTTGAAGAAAGATTGTTAAAGGGACATAGGACATTATATGAAAGAATTATCACAAAAATATACTTAAAATCACTTGATCCTGAAAGCGGTAAATTATTAATTAAAAAAAGATTAGAACTTGCAGGTAATCCAAATCTATTTACAGAAGATGCAATAGAAGAAATATATAATTTATCTGGAGGTTTACCAAGAGAAATATTGAAATATTCTTATGAGGCATTATTAATTGGATATAGAGAAAGGAAAAATATTATTGATAAAGATATTGTAGAAAAAATATATGAAGCAAAGAAACCTCCAACAGATTTATTAAAATTAACAGAAAAACAAAGATATATAGTAGAATTAATAACAAAATATGGCCCAAAGACAGTTAATGAATTACTAAAATTATTTAAAGAAAGATATTCTGATACAACAATTCATGCAATATCAAATATATTAAAAAGAATGACTGAAAGCAAAATATTAATTAGGACAAAAGTAAAGGGTAAGTTCATATATGATGTCGTACCTGCAATAAAAGATTATTTCATAAGAGAAATAAATAAATGAAGTGCAGTTTTTGTAACAATAATGCAATATATAAAGATATTGATGGAAATTATTACTGTAAGGAACATTTTATAAAATATTTTGAAGAGAAAACAATAAATACAATTGAAAAATATAAATTGATAAAGCCTGGAGAAAGAATTGGTGTTGGAGTTTCTGGAGGAAAAGATTCAAATGCATTATTATTTTTCTTAAATAAATATAAAGAATATTTTAATATTGAAGTTTTTGGAATTCATATTGATGAAGGAATAAAAGGTTATAGAGATAAAGATACAGAAAAGTTATTGGAAATTTCGAAAAAATATAATTTAAATGTAAAAATATATAGATTTACTGAATATTTTAATATTAGATTAGATGAAGCTGTAAAAATATCAAAAGAATATAAAGCATGTACAATTTGTGGTGTATGGAGAAGATGGCTAATGTGGAAAGCAGCAAAAGATTTAAATTTAGATAAATTTGCAACTGCACATAATTTAAATGACGAAGTTCAAACAATATTAATGAATATTTTTGAAGGAAACTTAAAGGATCTATTGAAGGAAGGCCCGTATGTTGGAATTGTTGAGGAAGATTTTATTCCTAGGATTAAACCTTTTTATTTCAATACAGAAAAAGAAAATATGTTATATTCAATATTAAATAATTTAGAACCACCCTTTGGAGAATGTCCCTTTATTTTTGGAGAATTTAGGGATATAATTAGATCAAAATTATATAAGTTAGAAGATAAATACCCGGGATTTCATAGAGATTTCTTAAGAAATATTTTAGAAATAATATATAAAGCTAAAATAGATTATAAAATGAGAAATACTATAAAATTAAGAAAATGTAGAATCTGCGGATATCCAACCACTAGAGAAATATGCAGAGCATGTGAAATAAAATTAAAAATAAATAATATTTAAAATATTTAATTCTTTATGAATAATTATATATCTTGCTTAAATGAAAAAAATTATGATGACTATTTTCAATGTATTAGAGAATATATAAACTCAAAGAATTCTTTTGAAGGAGCTTCATATTTTATAAAGATAGGACCAAGAACGGAAGCAATAGATAAAAATTTGATATTTCCTACAATATATGGATATATCCTAGAATATTATAATTTACCTGAAGATTCTCATCTTATAGTATCATTAAGAAAAAGAACTGCTACTGGAGCCAATACTATAGAATATATTACAAATATTGGAAACAGAAGAGATGATATATATTTTGACAATTCCAGAACAAAACTTCCCGAATCAATTTCATTAAGAAATTCAGAAGATGGTAAAGAGATTAAAAAATTGATAGAGGTTAGACCATATCGTTTTAAAACAATGGAAGATATAGAAAAATTAAAAAGAAGCTTAGATATGAAATTTGCTGATAATTTTTATATTCCACTATCTCTATCTCTTATACTATTAATTAATAATCCAAAATATTTTCCTAATATATATTATATAAGTAGACCTTATACCTGTACCAAAAAAAACTCAGAAATCTCCTATGCATTTGAAATAACATATAGAACTTTTGGTACTATCAAAAGACCAATAAAATTATTTAATGATAATTTATGCTTTCTTTCAATTATTGAATTTATAAATTCCCCAACTATGGAGCCTTATTCATTAAATTTGAATCCTCTTTTTGAATTAAAAAAAGAAAATTTGAATAAATTTGAAATTCAAATAAAATATGATGAATTTGAATTTAGAATTTATAATTCTATAATAGAAGTAATAAAAGCAATTTCAGAATTAATGTTTTCACCAGACGATATTGGAACATATCAGATTGTTATAAAAGATAATAAACCAATATTCATAGATTTTGCATCAGGAATTCAATTACCAATAAATCAAAAAGGGTTAGATAGAATTATATTAGAGGTTATTGGAGATATTACAGAAAGTGTATATGATTCTCCATTATTAAATCGCTGTACAATAAATGATAAATATGTTATTTGTAATGAAAAAATAAAAAAATCTGATTTACCAGAAAAATTAACAAAAAATCTTAATCTTGATAATATACTAAATTATACATATGAGAGTATATCAGGTAGAAAAATTGATAAATTAATTAAATCTACAAAAATTGGAAATATAGAATTATCAGATATAATTATTCAACATAGAAATGATGAATTTGAAGAAAATAGAGAAATTGCATCAAAGGCAATAGAATTATACTTAAAAAGTTATAATAATTAGTTTTTAAATTTTTCTATAATTCAAAAAAATATGAATAATATAGATATAGTAAAAGAATTCTTATATACACTTTTACTACTATTTTCTGTAGAAACATTTTTGGATTTAATATCATTTATTATATATCCATCAATTTTCCCAAATTATATTAATATTTCCATTGAAATTTTCTTATTTATAATTTTTTTATTATCAATATTTTCAATTTATCTAATAAGAAAAGATAATTTATATGGTTATATAATTTCATTATTTATATCATTATTAATTTTGTTTTCAGCTTTTACATTAAATTATAATAATATAATAGATATAGCAGTAAGAAATGTAGCATCTAATTATGGTATATATCCAAATCCAATAATTTTGTTCTTTGGTATTTCGATATTTTTAATAAGTATAAGAAAAATAATTCAATTAAAAAAGATTAAAATTTCTTCAACTTAGCAATTACTTCTATTTGTTGAACATGTCCTAAAAATACTTGTCTACAACAGGTTCTCTCCAATCCCAATTCATCCAAAGCCTCTTTCATTGTTTTACCCTCATTTAATAATTTGATATATCTTTCATATAAATGTCCAATTGGTTTTCCACATGTAAAACATCTAATAGGTATTATCATAGTATTAGAATTTCACAACATTTTTATAAATCTATGCATTTGCAACTATTTGAATTACATCTCTATGTTTTAATATATAATCTTTTCCTAAGAATTTTCTTGTCCTAACATCTATAGCTCTTACAAAATTCTTTGCCAAATCAGAATGTATTTTGTTTGCAAAATCTATTACAGTACTTCCTGGAGGCATTAAAAAACAATCTGGCAATATCCTTCCCTCTTTATCTGCTAAAGAATCTACCCCTCCAGGAAATACTGCTACATATTTTAAAACATCAAATACAGTTATATCTAAAATATTTTGAACACCAGTACTTCCAAATTCTTTAAATATATAATTTTCAATAAATTCCAAAGCCTTCTTTTCTTTATCATTTAAATCTCCCTTAATTTCAAAATAATTTTCTCCAGGTATATAAAATATTTTTCCCTGTTTATCCAATTCTTTTAATATTAATTCTGCATAACCTGATGCAGGTATTATAACTTTATCTGGATATTCTTTCTTTAATCTTTCTAGATTTTTCTTTGCAATATCTATGTTCATATCTACTCTATTTGCTGCAATAACAATTGGTTTTGATATTTTTCTAATTTCAGATGCAAGTTCAAATAATTTTTTATCATCATTTATTATATCATAATCCTCTTGATTAATTTTCAATTCATTAAATGCTTTTGATACATGTTCTTCCTTAACATTTAATCCAGAAATTAGTTTTGCTAATTCCTTATCCAATTCTAAATGTTCATTCTTTATTTTTCTTATATTTTTTTCTAAATTTTTCTTTATCACACCATAAAACCACCAATCTATTTCTTCTTCATACCATTTTACATCCTTTATTGGATCATAATTACCAGGACCAATATATTGTCCCTCTTCGTTTGTCGAACCTGAAATATCTATTACATGTATCAATGCATCTGCCTGTCTTACATCATCTAAAAATTTATTACCTAAACCTCTACCCTCATGTGCACCAGGAACCAATCCTGCTATATCTAATATTTCTATTGGAACAAATCTATATTTTCCCTTTATAAAACCATATCTTGGATTTGATTTAACATTAAATTCTGGTCCAACATCTTCTACTCTAACATATCCATAACCTTTATTTGGTTCTATTGTAGTAAATGGATAATTTGCAATTGCTACATCTTGTAATGTTATTGCTTTAAACATAGTAGATTTTCCAACATTTGGTTTTCCAGTAATACCTATTTGCATTATAATTTAATAATAACTATGTTTAAAAATTAGAATCATTTTAAATAGCGGGGGGAGGATTTGAACCTCCGACCTGGGGGTTATGAGCCCCCCGGGCACTCCTGGCTGCCCTACCCCGCTATATTAAATAAATAATTATCAAAAAATATAAAAAAGATTACTGTTTCTTAGCAAGTACAATTTCTATACTTGATATCCTTCTCTTTTTACCACTTTGATCTACCTGCCTTTCTTCAGAATCTATGTTTATGCTTTTTATATCAACCTGTCCTGCCATAAATTTCTTCCTTATTACTTCTGCTACATCTACTGCTCTAGATATGTATCTTCCCCTTGCTTTGATTACAACTTCCTTTGCATCTTGGCTTGTAAATTGCATTGCCACTGCTGTTACATAGTTCATAAATGGTTTATTTCCTATATATATTATCGTTTGCTCTGCCATCATGAGCTTTGTAATTTTTTAATTTGTCTTGTTATGTATCCAGCCAACATATTCCTTAATCTTTTTGATGGGGTTTCAGCCACAGCTTCTAATATTTTTATATTTTTCTTATAATCTGTAGTGAATAAATTTGAATATTTTTCTAATATTTTATTAGCTTCTCTTCTAAATTTACCATGAAGTATTCTACCCATAATTCTTTATTATAAAAATTAAATTTATAAAAAGATAGCAAACTATAATAAAATGAAAGCTGGAAAACAACCTCCAGAGGATATAAATGTATTCATAGAAATACCAAAGGGTAGCAATATAAAATATGAATTCGATGAAGAAGAAAAAGTAATAAAAGTAGATAGAATATTATATACAGCAATGTTTTATCCATTTAATTATGGATTTATACCAGAAACTTTAGAAGAAGATGGAGATCCATTAGATGCGCTAGTTATTACATATGAATCATTTGTTCCAGGAGTATTAATAAGGGCAAGGCCAATTGGTGTATTAATAACAGAAGATGAAAATGGGATTGATAGAAAAATAATTGCAGTACCACATGAAAAAATAGATCCAAGATTTTCAAATATAAAAGATATAAAAGATTTACCAGAAGCAATATTAAATCAAATAAAACATTTTTATGAACATTATAAAGAATTGGAACCTGGAAAATTTGTTAAAGTTAAAGAATTTAAAGGAAAAGAAGAAGCATTAAAGATAATTAAGGAGGCAATAGATAGGTTTAAAAATAAGAAATAATAAATATTTTTTAATGAAGAAGCATTACGCTTCTGAAAAATGATGAAAAAATATTTTTCTGATGATAATTAAAAAGAGTTTTGAAGAACATTTTAAAGAATTATTAGGAGATACATATGAATTGTTTTTAGAATGGTCTTTTAAATTATTAAAAAAATCTATAAGGATAAATACAATAAAAGTAAAAGATAATATAAATTTTGAAAACTTAAAAGAAATATTACTATCAAAACAAGATCATTTAAGAGAAAAGGAATTAAAAGAAATATCTGAAAAAATTGATAATTTATATAATTTAAAACAAAATCCTTTTAATTTAAATATAAATGCAAAAGAAGTATTATCTAGATTAAAAGAATATGGATGGGAAATTGAAAGAATACCTTTTTATAAATATGGATTTTGGATAAAGGGAGAAAGAAGGGATATTGGAAATACTATAGAATTTCAATTGGGATATTATTATCCACAGGAAGCCGCATCAATGATACCACCTTTAGCATTGGATTTAAAAAAAGATGATTTGGTATTAGATATGGCAGCTGCACCTGGTTCTAAAACAACACAAATTGCAATGCATATGGAAAATGAGGGATTAATAATCGCAAATGATATATCAATTGATAGAATTAAAGCATTAAGCGAAAATTTACAAAAAATGGGCGTAGTAAATACAATTGTAACAATGATGGATGGAAGAAAATTATATAAATTGAATTTAAAATTTGATAAAATTTTATTAGATGCACCATGTTCTGGAACTGGTGCAATAAGAAAATCATATAAAACATTAAAGATATGGAATGAAGATACAATAAACAGATTGGCAAATTTACAGAAGAAATTATTATTAACTGCCTTTGATTTATTAAAGGATAATGGAATTTTAGTTTATTCTACATGCTCTGTTGAACCATTAGAAAATGAATTTGTAATAGATTATTTATTATCTAAAAGGGAAAATGCTAAAATCGAAAAAATAGAAATACAAAATTTAAAGAGATCTGAAATAATTTCTGAATATAATGGATATAAATTGGAACATGAAGAAGAAATAAAAAATACAATAAGATTATGGCCTTGGGATAATGATACAGAAGGTTTTTATATTGCAAAGATAAGAAAAATATAATTTTGCTAATTCAATCCAATAATCATTAGCTTAAAAATTTAACCAATATAAATTGAAGGCATTACTCCATTTGGAGGATATGCTCTAGCAATTACCCATTCTATATATAAATTTGATGATGCCAATGTACCACTGCATCCTCCCGATAATTCTAATGTTGGATATTGATAAGGATTATAATTTAGATTAGAATACACGTATCCAGAAATACCATTATATATATTATCATAGTTATATACATTGTACATATATGTATTTAATATTGTTAATGGAACCCATAATTGATTAATATCCAAAATATAATATCCAGTTTCTGCATACGTAGAATTAACAATTAAATATCCATAAACTGTATCAGATTGAAATGGAAAACTTATAGAATTTAGGGTTTGACCAGTTACTGCGGATTCTAAATATAGCCCTCCATAAAAATATAATCCTCCATAATAAGGATGATAATCAAAATATGCGTATGTAGATAAATTTGATGTAGGTCCAGATATTTGGTTATTAGTATTTCCAAATAGAGATATTAAAGGTCCTCCTGTACCAACATAAGTAGAATATGAAGTAAAATATGAAGAAGAATTGAAATACCAAGCTTCTTCAACAATTAAAGGAATTTTAGGAATATTCCAATTATTTGGAGGTAAAATATATGTTCCTCCGCATTGTTGATAATTTCCATTTGTCATTTCAATACCATTTGAGGTTGCTATAGGAAACCAAGATCCAGTATAGTTGTATCCACTCCATCCATCAAATGTATTATTAAAATATCCATATGCTATAAATACTTTTTGTCCGTTATCATATTGCATAGTTCCTATAACTTGTGCATTAGTTCCTACATATGGATAATATTGAGAATAATAATTAGAAGAATTATTTCCTATATGCATGTATATTGTTATATTTGAATTGGCGGGAATTCCATTTGGTATATTTACCCACCATACATCACAATATGTACTTCCATTAATTAATTGTCCTTCATACCATGAATAAAGTAATTGCCTATTTGGATTAAAGAACAATACATTCTGTCCATTTGGATTTATTTGATTAAATAATGTTAGATCACTTACATAAGCAAAATTAGGACCTATATTTATTGTCCCATTACATATTGCTATATCTTGTTGAAATGGAGATGGAGTAGGGATGTTTTGAGTATTATATATTATTATTGGAGAATTACTAGAATTAAAAGAAACATATATTATGTTGTTTAATGTATTATACCCATAGTATATCCCAACAATTATAGCTATCATAACAATTATTAATATTATTGCTGTTATCGGAGAAATAGACTTCATATATATTATCTCTATTTTTAATTTATAAATATTTAATGATAAGGATATTTTAAATAAAATTTGTCAATACTTAGAAGTAAAAAATATAATTTTAAATGCCCCCGAGGGGATTCGAACCCCTGATCTCCAGGACCGAAGCCCGGAATGTTGTCCTGGCTACACTACGGGGGCTTTATTATATATTATTTCCTGATATGAATTAAAATATTCATTAAAATATTGATCAAATGTATAATTTATATTATATTTCTTTGCTATTTTATTATATATATCTACCAATCTTTTAGGATAATTTTTATCAGGAATTGAATTGGTTAATTTATGATATTCAAATATTTTAGAAAATCTTTTTTCTCTTTTTACATTTAATTCAACATTTTCATCATTATCTACATTATTTACTTCATATGTTGATTCAAATTTCCCAAAATTAAATCCTGAATATTCAACTGGATTCATTGCATTCATTAAATAATCTGAAAAATATTTATCATATATTAAATTTGGTAAAAATAATCCTAAAGAAATATATGGATTAAATACTGCAGAACTTTTATTATTAAATGGAATATAAACTGAGATATCATTTAAATCAAATAAATTAGAAATATATTTTACATCTTTTCCCAATAATGATAATTCTCCATATACATCTTTTTGTATTAAATATTTTGCAATATTATAATTTACTTCCGAAGATTTATCTAAATTATTAAAATCAAATAATGATTTATTTAAATCTTTAATTGATATTTTTCCAATATATAACCCTTCTAGAATTGTTCCTAAAATATATCCTAAATATAATGTATCTAAACCATATCTATTTGATAAATCAATTAGGTCTTTTATATATTCTTCATTTAATATTCCTAAAAAGGGTCCTAACATATTAAATGGTTCATAAGGATAT